>Ga0105358_10000247_pt1 | contig 25379 bp, 28 predicted proteins | sample GOMGulsemesocosm_5_FD_83509 | JGI IMG/M metagenome (GOLD analysis project Ga0105358, IMG submission 83509) | Methane-oxidizing microbial communities from mesocosms in the Gulf of Mexico - GOM15C Gulf of Mexico | ecosystem: Environmental > Aquatic > Marine > Cold seeps | place: Gulf of Mexico... | reverse complement strand
AGTGCCGATGGAAGCGGCTCTGAAATTATCTTATGAGGGCGCTCCCAAAGGGGCTATGCAGGAGGACCTTAAGAGAGCTCATACTAACGTAAAAGTTGGTAAACCTTGGGCTCAAGCCATGTCTACGCTTCATCCAACGGACAAGGCTGCGCTGATGTCCTCTCAGGATAGAGCTCAGATAGCTAAGTCACTCAATAACGTGGCGATCCAGTACCGGTCTCTTTACGCGCAGAGAATTGCAATTCTGTCTCCTTTGCTGCAAGGTGTTTCGATGATTTTCCTAATCGCTTCTGGCGCCGTGCTATTTGGCTTGACTGTTATGCCAATTCTTCAGATGTCTTCTGGAGGTCTATAAAAACCTGATCGCTCTTAATATATTAATTGAAGTATTAATATGGTATAATATTATTAGTGAAAATAATAAAAGAGAGATGACTTTGAGCAAAAGTAAAAAGCTAAACTCTAAAGAGGTCGATATATTAAGTCGAAAAATATCTGAAAGGGTGGTTACAAAAGAGGATGAGCCAAATATCAAGGTTGTCCTCATTGGTGGTGCCGCCCTTTATTATCATAACATGAGGGATAGTTTTAATGATTACGACTGTCTCCTTGTTAGTTCAGGGCAAATTATTGGTGATAACGATGATTTTCTAGACATGAGTGGTGATCAATTTGCTTATTGCGAGCTTTTAAACAAATCCATGGAAGAAAGCCAGAATGTTCTTTCTAGTGTTAGCGTGAAGGGTCGGACTATCGACGTTGTTGTGCCTGATTTGGAGAGCTTACTTATTCAAAAGATGTATATGCCAAGAGCTGTTGATGCAGATGATATTTGCAGGCTTCTTGAGAGTGTAACCCCAGGAATGGTGATTGAAAAATTTAACAGCCTGGTAAAGGAAAATCACAAAAGCACCGTGGATTGGCTAGCCTCGCAAGTCATTTCGGAAATGAGTATTCACCTATCAATGGCTCATCCTGACAAGTCAGTTAATAGTCATATCTCAAAATGGTTGGTGGAAATGAACATTGATGATGATACTCGAAGTGATTTAAGGTCATCTTTCGGGATTCAAGAGGATTTTTTAGAAAATTCCTCTAAAAACGAGAATAATATTGGTGAAGCAGAACTAAGATGAGTGAATACATAGAAATTGTTGAGCTGGATGACAGCACAGATAACGAAATTGCTGATAATATTGCAGAAATGACATGGGACGATCTTGTTTCTGAATTTTCAGATCATGAATTTAGAGTCAATAAGAATGGCGCTTGCTTTATGCCTGCTGAATTTAAGCCGATGGAGGACTGGGTTATTACCAAGTCGTTAAAATCCAAAAAGCCTGGCTATAGAAACGATAGTAATATCAGCGCGATTACGATGGCTGTTATAGATCTTGATGAAAAAGGTTCTTTAGAGAAAGCTCAAGAGAAGTTTAAACATTACGACAGGTTCGTATACTCTACTTTCAGTTATACAGCGGAAGCTAATTACAAGTTTAGGATGGTGATTAGGCTCGCTGAACCGGTACCAGCAAAAGAGTGGCCAGATGCTTTTGCAAGAATTGCCGAAGGGGTTAGTCTTGACACTAAGTGTCGAAATCTATCAAGAATATTTTTTAAGCCAAGTCATAGTGTTGATAATGATGTTTCCCCTGTTTTCTGTGATTTTAAAGGCTCTAAAATTCTTTCTCTTGAAGAAATAAAAGGCTTTGATATATCGGAAGAAAGTAAAAACTCATTTAATGGGTATTCAACCTCTATTTCACTTATTGAAAAAAGAAATAGAAAGCATTACTTGCCAGGAGATAAGTCGAATAAATTTCAAAAACGATTTCAGTACAATGGCCGAATTGATTACACTTATTCTGGAATGTCCAAAAGGCATGAAAAATCCATTAAAGAGTTTATTAAGTCGCCAAGCAGGCATGAATATGCTCTTAGTGTTATTTTTAGAGAGATTTCTTTCTACGGTCGAAAAACAGACCTTAGCAAGCTATCCAAATTCCTATTTGTTTCATCAAGTTCTTTTGCGTCGGCCGGAATACTTCAGGCTGGCAATACGTTGGAGGAGCTTCCTGAAATGATGATGTCCTCCATGATGAAGACAGAGGATGGTATTTATATGCCAATACTGGACAGAGATATTAAAAACGCAATCAGAAGCGCCATGAGTGAAGTATCAAGCCACCCTTTATTTCCAAGTAAAGAAGCTGTGGATGAGTTAGTATCAACATTTGATGAGCGTCCATTTTCAGTTAAGAGAGTGTCCGAAAATGACTTGTTACATGAAATTTCAGAACGCTGTAGACCCTCAAAAGAGGGGATACTTGAAAAAGAGGGTAACTGGAGAAGGTTTTGTTACGCCGTCCTTAAGGTAGAGCTTCATAATCAGGGGACAACCATAAGTATTCCGGACGTCCTATCTTATGCTTACAATTCTGGAAAAGAACAGTTATGCGACAAGAAAGGGCTGGATGTTGACGAGTTCAATAAAAATACTTTCCCTCAAATAAAGTCAGAGATGGTCAGGGTACTGTCTGGATGCGGACTAAATATGATGGTTATTAATGCACTGGTCGAATCATCTGTGGCGATCAAAAAAATAGAGCAAGAGATAGAAAAAAAGACAGAAAAAAAGCCTGAAAATATTACTGCAAAGAAGCCAAAAATTAACTCGTCAGAGGCTATTCCTGTAAAGAGGACAGCGAACACATTAGGCTTCTAGCGCTCTTAAAATTACTGCTGTGAATTCGGGCCCGGAGGTATTGCTTTCCGGGCCTTTTTTATTGGTAGTTCTTTGATCATTTTCTTTCTAATGTAGTTTGCATAAGGCTTTATCCTTACCTTTGAGCAAAAATCCATTTTGTAAAAAGCCTCGAGAACATAGGTTGGTGGCTCAACAAACCTTGAGTTGAATATTCTCATGTGGAGTTTGGCGGACAAATAATCTTCCTCAGAAAACCTTTTCTCTCCAATTAATACGGATGGCGGGGTACAAAGGTACGCAAGCAATCCCTTCAGGTAGGGATTATAGTTATCCCAGATTTCGCTGGAATTAACTAGATCAATTAATTCGTTTGATATCTTTAATGCATCCATAATTATTTAAAAATACTTATAAAGTTATCCTTACCTCTAAAGCCTTCTTGCTCTATGCCATTTATATCAAAAACATGGGGAGTGCCTTTTACTTCAAGCATATCACCGAGCAGAAGGTGCTCTCTCGTTGGGTCTGGGGTTTTACCTGTGCAGTCAGATGCTTCGATAGACTGTCGGTTAAATAACCTGTCTAAGGATGCCTTAGGGTCATCTGAGCACCAGACGTTTTTAAAGTTTTCAAGATCTCTTTTTTCTCTTTGCTTGTTTTCTCCACCAAATGATCTTGGGTAAAACAGGTAGCTTATACTAATTCCTTGCTTATTTAATTCCGGCATTATTTTGTGAAGTTTTCTGCAGTAAGGGCAAGTATAGTCTGTAAATACAAAAACCCTATTTGTTTCGTTTTCAGCATCGTAATTTAGTACCCACTCTTTTTTTATGGACTGAGCAATTCTTGAAATAGTGTTTAACCTATCTTTATTGCCAACCTTGATTGCATTTATTAAATCTTCTTTAAGGACTTTTTGCTCACTATCAGCATGAATGAGGCCTGTTTTTTCCAGCTCTTTCTTGGTTTTAGTATTTTTTTCAGCATATGACTTTAAAGATGATTGGATAAGTTTCTTGCGCCAGTCTGAGGTTTCTATATTGATAGTCGCAGGCTCAGACCCACTCTCTGAAAGAGGTTCTGTGATTTGGGTTGTTGCAGGGGTTGGATAGGCTTGCTGATGATAGTAAATAGCTCGATCATTCATAATGTCTTTTTTAATATCAATCATTTCAGATATCTTTGAAGCGGCAAGCCCTACCATGACGCCAACCAGAAGGATCGCAATAGCCTCAAAGCTCATGTAAAGTCCGGACGAACCTCTTTTTAACAAAGGTGTTTCATTTTCTTCACGCATAATTAAGCCTCAAAAATTTCTTTAAATGGGAAGGCTAATGACGGGTTTTTAAAAGATTTAAAAAAGAATTTGGAAAGGCTGTATTGCTTTCTAATTTTATTTTCGTCATTATCCTTTGTGTTGTCTGTCGCAAAGTAGATATTGTAATAGTCTCTTGCTACCCAAAGCTTGAAGCATAAAGCTGTGTAAATAAAGAATAAAAAAACCAGAACCAAGACGTGGTACAAAACAGATATGTATGACTCAACAAGAGACATTGTGTAAAAGAGTAGGGCTACCTGAAATAAGATTAAATAACATGCGACCTGAACTCTTGAATACCTAGCTACATAATCTTCTTTGGTTGTTTCTTTTGACACTGGGTCAACGGTAACAGCTTTTTTTCTAGTCTTTTTTAAGCCATAAAAAAATGAATACTTTGTTAAAAAAGAATTCAGCCTTTTATGTTTTACTTCTTGGTCCTGATCTTTCATTTTATGTTCCTATTAGGTCTGATGCAAATAATGATATTGATGTCGCTCTAAAGAGTAGTAACCCACTAACTAGGTGAACCAGTATGGATTTTGTACCACCAGGGGCCGACCCCGGACCTTTTTGACCCTCTTCATAAACTAAATAAAGGCCTTTTAGGAAGGAGGCTATCCCCAACAGCATTAAAAATCCAATAAGTAAGGTTTCAAGATGACCAGGAACAAAGAAGAAGAATTTTCCACCATTATCATCTAATGATTCTATCCCTCCGGTAACATCCATAAAGCTGCGATCAGAGTCCCACTTAGTATGGGATGAGAAAGAGTTTCCAAGCATTGCAAAAACATAGGTGGAAGACATCAGAAGAATGCCTGAAAAAATAGCGCTATTACCAGCTTTTGCGGTATATGTTCTTGGGTCCTCAGAGTTCTTAAACAAGGTGTGCAAACCCTTTATAAAGAGGTACAGGCCTAGCGTTCCTGCAAAAACCTCCATGATATTGCCAATAGCGCCGTAGGTATCTTCTATGGATCCGGCATAGGAAAGTCCAGGCATAAATAAAAGCAGGAGTATTGAGTAATTTATCTTCATTTTAGTGTGTCCGCTGGATAGCGAGATCTCCATTTTATTTAATTGGGTCAACTTCAAGTGTTAGTAATGCCGCGGTAAGCGCTTCAAGCCTTAGTTGCTGCTTGTACTTAAGTAAGCTCAAATAAGTATTAAAAGAGTTGATAATAAAAGTCTCTCTTTGAACTTGTTCTGGCGTAGTAACCTTTGAAACGTCCTTGTTTGCATTAGGGTCAGAGTTAGTGATTTTCTTCATAAACGCTTGCGCACTCTCACTTCCAAATCGATCTTCAACAAAGCTAGTCATGACACTCATGTAAGAGTTTCCGTCAGCGCCAAAAGAAACTCTTTCAGCCCTTATTTGTTGTAAGGACGACATCGCCATCATCTTTAAGCCATGTTTTCTGTAATCCTTGATGCGCTCTTTTTGAACGACGTAGTCATCACCCAAATTTGAGTTGGTTTTTCCGTCGGGGATCGGCCCTACAATAATGTCAATCTGAGCCTTTGTTGCTTCAGCCTGCTCATCGCTGAGTGTTTCTCCTGAAAATCCACCAAGAAGGTAGTCGGTTCTAATGCATTCTGGGATTTCCGAAGCTGCTGCTGTATCAAGAGCTCTACACTTATTGATGATTGTATTGGCAGCAAGGATTTTTCTCTCTTTAAATGTTGCTGGGGTATCAACATATCCGCCGGTTTTTTTAGCAAACTTAGATGAGTTTTCTGACACTTCATCTTCCTTGTCGCACTTTATCTCGTCGATGGTTCTTGAGGCTGTTATTGTTGAGCAAGAGCTTGGTGGCGGCATCATTTTCTGAATTTGCTCAATATTTTGAATTTCCTCCAAGGTTTTTCCTAATCGGGTGACAATATTTGCCGCACCATTATTTTCGGCTGCAACCATTAGTTGTGTCATAACACCTCTTTGAGTCATCTCCTGCATCATTAAGGCTTTTTCTTCCATCCATCCTTTTACCTCTTGCAGATTTCCAAGGACTTGCTGAATGAAGTTAGGGTTATCAAAAGTCATGACTGTAGATATGGCTACCGGTGAGACTGTTACCGAAAGGCTAAGGAGGGCTGCAGACAAAAGTCTTTTCATTTTTAACTCCATTTATATTTGTTAATTCAATTATAGGTATCTATATTTTATGACAACCAGGAAAACTTATCAATTAATATATGATTATATAATTCAATATTATTAAATTAGTGTTAAATAGTTTAGCAATTGATCAAATAGGTCGGTAATTTGATATTAAATATTGATTATATTTATTTAATCGATTAATATTATAATAAGTAGATTTTTATTGTTAAGATTATTAAAAGCAGAAAAACAAATACGGAAGGAGGAGATGAGTTTCGCCAGAAAAGTCGGGATTAATCGCTAAATTATGGCAAATATCGCATTAGATAAGAAGGCTCAGGCTAATTTTTTTAACCCAGCTTTCCAGCAAAAATTTTGGGCAGACATTAGTCCAAATATTACGAAAGTTATTGATGATTATGAGCGAATGGAGACTTGGGTTCATCGGTATGAGGACACGCCAAATATATTTATCGAGTTATCAAGTATGCTTCCTAGCATGGTGGGTGTCGAGCCAAAACCTGAAGAGAAGAGTATTTTATCCTCTTTAATTTCGGTTCTTTCTCAAATTCCCTTTAAGCAGTCATTGTTTGCTATTGCATGGCTGGAAAGGGGGGTTAAGGACGACGAGATGGGGTGGGGGTTAATGCTCTACTCTGAGGCGGTAGAAATAGCAGGGAGATATTCTGAGGATGATGAAAAGGTTCTTTCCGCAAGAATATTGAGGGACCGAGTGGCAATACTTATAAAATCTAGAATCATGGTCAAGATTGTTGCTAAATTAGAGTTATAAACTAGGAATAAATATGAATTTTAAAAGTAAAATATCGCTATCAATTTTTTTGGGACTAATCATTTCAACCGGCGTTCAGGCGGCCAGTTGCAAGAAGGTGACTAGACCGACACCGCAGTGTGACGATGTGAGTCAAGCCTTGTCGTCTTCTGGAAACCCTTATATTTATGTTAATAAAAATATAGAGTCTTGTGACGGTGGAGGGTCAATAAAGCTTCCTGGATTAAATCCCATCAAACCTTCATCTGTCATAAGTGGTATGACAGGTGCAGCTCTAAGCTCAAGCTTGTGTAATGTTCTTTCTGAAGTAACAAGGGATACTGTCAATAATGTTAATAGCAAGATTAAGAGCGAGACAGATGGAATGCTAGATCAAATAGATCAGGCTACATCTGACGGTCTTAAAAAAGTTAATAATGCGACCTCTACCGTTTCAACGATTACAGACATTGCTCAAGGCGCGTATGACTTTACAAATTCAATGTCTGAGCAGCAAAGGTTAAGGCAGGAGCTTGAGGTTCTTAGGGCTCGTGATGCTGCAGAAGCGTCAAAGCAGGTTCAATAATGGCAGCAAAAGAGATTGCTGTAAAAAAACAAGCAGCAGGCAAGTCGCTAACAGAGTTTGAAAAAAAGATTGTTAAACGTCTTTTAAAATCTGGAAGGTCAGATGACCTTCTGCTTATTAGCTATATGACAGGTAAAAAATGTCAAGACTCTCTTGTATTAAATCATGAACCTGCAGGTTTAGCGCTTAAAGCTACTGGCCAGGCATAAAACATAGGTTAGTAAAATAATGTCAAAACACTTATTTATAATAGAAGCAAACGGAAAAAAACAAAGGTTGAAAAAAATACTTGATGAATTGGGTCTTGATGATTTTCAGGTTTTTGCGACTTTTGGAAGATTGCTTGATTTACCCAAAGAATCGTTCGGCATCGACAAAGATACAATGAAGGCGCTGTCTTGGGACCCGGTCAATGATTTTGTTTTTGATGCACTGTCTAAATCTATCAGCGGGTCTGTAAAAATCTACATCCTGACGGACAATGACCAAGAGGGTGAGCATATAGCCTCTCAAATTGCTGATAGTTTCTCCGACAGAAAAGAGGATATGTGTAGGTTAAGGGTTTCTGAAATCACCAAAAAGAATGTAGAAAAGGCGCTACAAGAGCCTCAGTTCCCCATTATTCTAAATCCTTCGGATATTACTTCGGTAAAGGCGAGAAGAGTTTTTGACCGAGCTATTGGTTATGTAAGTATGGAAAATGACAAGAGGAGCCGAGGGACTGTCAGTCGAGTAAAATCGCCAATATTAAAGATATTTGATGACGGGGCTGTAACGGTAGCCAAAATAATAAAGAAGATTTCATCTGTAGATGGGCCAGACTGGACCCTTTCTCTAAGCTTTAATAAGGGCAATAAGGATAAATTATCTCAAGCAAATGTCCTTTTAGAGACGTCAAGTATAAGCGCTACTTCAGCTGGCGACTATTCCGTTAAAAACTTAAAGCCCTACAGGTTGTCAGATATCTTAATCGAGGTTTCTGAGGAGATGGGGATAGAGCCGTCGACAATTTCAGATATTGTCCAGGATTTTTATGAAGACGGGAAATTGAATTACCCACGAACAAGCAGCGAAGAACTGTCTGAAGAGTCTTTTGAAGTGATTACGGATTATATGTATGACCAGGGCTATCGAGCCGACCAAAATGGATTAAGGCCCGGGAACTCAAAATCGCATTCCGCCATCTTCCCAACAGGAGAGTGCAACCTAAGAGAGTTCGCAAACGAGCCAGAAAGTAGCAATGGATTCGTTATAAAAAAAATATTATTAAGAGCCGTTGAAAAAGCTCATGAGCATCAGTTGATTACTGAGCTAGGAAGATTGGGTGAAGGCAGCCTAAATATTGAGAAAGAGCTTGAAAGGATGGGGGTTAATTTCGATGTCTCCAGAAATTGGGGCGGTCGAGACAATTGCCCTGAATGGCCGGCGCCAGATTATAGGCGAGAAGGTATTCAGGATATTTCTATTGAAAGGCAGATCATAAAGGAAATGGTTAGAAACAATATTGCCAAGCCAAGTACTTATTCGATGTTAGCTAAAAGCATGACGCCATCACTTATTGACTCTTCTGGAGACCTAACAAGCCTTGGATTAACATCATTAAAAAGGTCAAAAGAGGTGGCCCCAGAAATATTGGATCTAGAGCAGCTGCTAAAAATAAATGAAGCCTTTGAAAATGTTGGCTCAGATGAAGGGGTCGCAGCTCAAAAAGCAATGGAGCATGTAGGGGAGATAAAAGGCCATAAAAACGTGATGCAGATCTCATAAGTCATCGATTACCAAATTAAACACTTGACAACTAAATATTTTCTTGTTATAAATAACTCAACTTCTGGCTTATTAGTTGGAAGAGAGTTCGGAGGAGGCCTTTAGAACTAGGGAAGTAAATATGTTTAAATTAATGATGTTTAAAGTAGGTGTTTTATTTGCGGTGGTTGTATCGATTATTCTCTTTGGAATGATAGCTACAGGCATTCACAATTTTTTTGTTGAGTTTTTTTACGGAGATTTCGGTTTCGTAAACTGGTCTTCAAGGTACCTTTCTCATGGTATTTCAAGCTGGGTTATTTCCGACCTGGCTCCGATATTTTTTTCGGATATTTGGTACGGAATAAGGGTGTTTCTTCAAGTAGTTTTAATTCCTATGTTTATTATCGACGCTGGAAAATGGGCTTACATGGAAAGATTGGATGACGCATAATTTTAAGGGTAATGCCTGATAGTCTAAGGTTTTGACAGCTAGGTCTGTCAAAGCCTTTTTATTGGTTGGGATTTTTTTGGCTTAACTACTTTTAGGAAATATTGCTCACTCTCTTAGTTTTATTATTCGACCCTGAATTTAAAATTCTTATTACATGCTTTTTTACAGTGTTCGCCGACCAAAATTGTTGGCCGGCGAGATTAAAGTGCTTGTTGCAGCTGTTTTAATGACTGCCCTTAATGAGGGGGCTATGATCAGATACTAGTCTTTAACACTTTCTTCAATATTTTTAAGTATTGATAAGATAGTGTCTTTGTATTTTTTGTTCTCTTTTTCTAGATGTTTTACCGTATCAGCTAGGGATAAAATCATTTCATTCAAGCTTTTAATTTCTTCTGACTTAGATGATGATATCTTGCTTTCAGCATCCTTAGTCCTCGACTTAATGGTTTTATCCCTGATTTTAATAGGCTCTTCTTTGAAAGCTTGTGGTGCTGGTGCCTCTTTTTTTATTTTTGCAGGTTTTGATTTTTTTACGGGGGTTAGTTTCACCTGGATGTGTAGCGCTTTTTTACTTTCATCGCTTTCAACAAGTAGTTTGCCCGCTTCTGTTATTTTGTATAAGGACTCGTCATAAGCTTCGATAACTTCTGTCTCAGCTAGTCCCGCCTCTAAAAGCTCAAGCAGTGTTTTAGAGACTTCTTTAAAAAGATCTCCTTCAACACTAAGGCCTGACTCAATTAGGGCTGATACCTTGTCTTCAATTCTTTTTTTGGTTGATGGAAGTGTGTTGATTGTGTCAAGAATATGAAGAGATAGTTTGGACCGACCTTCGACTTGCTCACTGTTATTGCTAAGAGCAACTATATTAGGATCCTCAGTCTTAACCTCAGGCTCTAAATTTTCTTCATCAAGGTCTTTTTTACTTAAGTCCCTATTTTCGCTAGATTCATCTGCAGCGGTGGGAGAGTTTTCTTTGGCAGCGGGTATCTGCTCTGAAAGTTCTTTCTCGCTAACTTCGGCTGATGATTTATCCGGGCCAAGATAGAAATACATTACGTCGCCGTCAATATCAAAATTATCAATGGTTTGATAAGGCTTTGACGACATATTATCAATGGACTTCTTGATAAAGTCTTTATCCATTTCTAATGAGACTGAAATCTCTGACAAGGTAAGCGCTGAACCTGCCTTTATAAGCTCTTTCTCAACTAATGAAAAAACATTACCTTCTGTTAAGTTGGTTGATTTTGCTTGGCTAGACATATTTAAGTCTCCTTTGATTGCCTTCATCATTAATAATAGACAACAATATACCTTTATATGAGATAAATGTCATCTTTTTTATTAAGGTCTTAAATTACCTATTATTAAATGATGAAAGTATTCAGAGTTTTTAACCTACTTAAACAGGAAACTTTTCAACTTTTTACTGTTCTTTTTTCTTTTTAAAGCTTTTTCTCTATTCATTAGTATGCTGGATATAAAATCCTCTCTTTTAATTTTTAGCTGTAATGAAGCGGTCAGCTTTGCATAAATGCCTTTCGCAAACTCCATGGTTTTTTCTGCTGACTCTAATGTTTCTGCTATTTCAATTTCTGTAAATCCTTTTACAATTTTTTTTGCTTGGCCTTTCAGTTCCGATGCCGCTTGGATCTGCTGATAACTGCCGCCAGCAAGGTACTTTACATTTGAAGTGTAGCTCAATTTTGAATCTCCTAAATATTAATAAAAATACATTCTATGATATAATAAACAAATAAACAATTAAAAAATAATAATAAAAGGAAAAATAATGGCGTATAAAAAAAAGCGACGTAACGATGTTGAAAAAACCGATATCTATCAGGACATTACCAATATGATGTTGGAAAAGCTCGAGTCAGGCGTAGCCCCATGGGTTTGTGAATGGGACCGTAAGGGCGGAGGACTTCCTACCAGCTTTGCAACCGGATCAAGATATAAAGGCATCAATAGGCTAATACTAATGCTTAAAGGAGATCAGGAAGGTCATGTGTCATCAACATGGCTAACATTTGGCGCAGCAAAAAAAGCCGGAGGCCATATTAAAAAAGGTGAAAAAGGTATTACCGTTTTAAAATACAATAAGCTGTATAAGCATAATAACGCCAGAATCAGTGAAGACAGGGCGTCAACAATAAAAGCTGCAGGCGGAGATGTTCAGGAAACGCTTATCAAAGGTAAGGTTGGACTATTTAACTTATCGCAGACAGAAGGTATCGACAATGATAGGAATATTGACGAGGTAATGACAGGTCACAAGAATTCTGATGTAGCAAAAAAGATAAAGAAAATTGCAAAAGCCTTGGGTGTAAAGGTTGTCAGCTCGTCTGATTGTGGAGAGGCTTACTACAGTGTTTCAAAAGACTTTATTGCGATGCCGATGATGGAGTCTTTCTCGTCAGAGGACGCATTCTATTCAACCATGCTTCATGAAATTGGGCATAGCACAGGGGCTAAATCAAGAATAGGTCGAGAGTTCGGTAAAAGCATGTCTGATGAAAATTATTGCAAGGAGGAGCTTGTTGCAGAGTTGTTCTCGAGCTTTATGTCGCAAGAGCTTGGCATTAAGTCAGTGCTTCAGCATGAAAATTACATTGTTCATTATGCAAAAAAACTTAAGGAGGACAACAAGGCCATTATTGATGCTGCTGGTGCTGCTGAGAAGGCTTCTGCTTATGTTTTAGGTAAGTTACATAAGTATGACGTTACTTTAAAGAAACGACGGGATGATCCGAGCTTAGAGATGTAGGGTAAGGGGCTTTTCAGCCCCTTTATTTTTGACTACATTGCTAAGGCGCTTTCGACCGGCTCCGGAGATAGTCTTTTTCTAAGGTTGTTATCTAGCTTTTTAATATCCAGAACATAACGCTTAAGGTCACTTATAATTTTAACCTCATGGCTTGTCAGCTCTCCTGAGAGTTCAATTTCGTTAATATCTTTTTCAAAATCTTTAACTGAGTACATATTTTCTTTGTCACCATTAACTTTTTCGCTAATGTATGTCGAGAATGAAGCCAGTTCGTTAGTGGGAAATTTCACCGACTTACTGGTAAGCACCTCTCTTAGGTAGTTATTCCACTTAGCTCTAATAAGTATTTCGGACGTTCTGGCAGCATCGTTAGGCCTAAGAATTAAATCTTCATTAACGTTAGCTGTCATTATTTTTCTATCACCGGTAACATCGTCTGCTTGATGAGCCATTAACCCTATTGAAAGATCTTTGTCATCAATAAAGCCGTCTGAATACAATCCGGAGTAGACGTCGTCCGCTTTTACCATTTCTCTTTCAAAAACACCTCTAGCTTTTGATTGAAAGTCTTTACAAGAAAGTATTTGCTTCATTCTTGATCTTATTTTTCCAAGATCATCAATTAATCCGCAACTCTTAAATAATTTTTCCTGCTTAGCTTTATCCCTTGGCATAGGCAAGTAAAGAGGTTGTTTATTGACAGCTATCTGTCTTAAGCCAACCCTTTCAGCAAGAAGTTCTTTTTCTTCAAAAGGGGTGAACAGGCTGTCAACCAACTCTTTCTTACTCATATTAATAAGATTATCGACAGGGTGCCTTAAATCAACACAGATAACTGAGTTCGCGTTATTTGGAGAATAGCAAATAGGTAAGAGTAGCGTCCCATAGTTGTTTTCACCGCCATTAAACGATGATACATCGAAAATAGGCTCATGGAATTTAATGCCATCTTTAGCAATTTGCTTTCTGCTAAGCTCCAAGAACTTACTGTAGATTCTTGGGGCCTTTTCTTTTATTAGTTTTGCAACAGCAATGGTCGTTATTACATCACTTAAAGCTTCATGAGCAACCCCTACATCAATGCCGTTTGCTTCAGCAATGTCAGTAAGTTTTAGCGACCGAGTGCCATCTTCCTTATGCTTCCAGGAGATAGTATCAGGAACAGTAAAAGAAAGGAATTGAGCTAATTTGTAAATATCTGTACAGCCATTATTATTTCTCCACTCAAAGTCATATGGTGACATCATATTTTTAAAAAATAAGTGCCGAATAAAATTGTTATCAAAAGCAATACTGTTATAGCCGGAAATAGCGGTTTTAGGCTCAGCTAAAAAAATGTTTCTTATTTTTTCAGCAGCCTCAAACTCCTTCATACCTTCAGATCTAAATTTATCAATATCATATTGATTAACCATGAACGCATAAGGGTTGGGAACAGTATCAGGCTTTGCCTTAATCTGAATAACGTCGGTTGAAATAATATTAAAGTCATTATCAACCCTAACAAAAGCCCCTTCAACAATTTGGTCAAACGCGGGATTTAGACCTGTAGTTTCTAGATCATAAAAAATCGTACTTTCGTAAGGTGCATTCATGTCTTTTTCCTCAATTAATATAAGCATTATTATACCGTGAATAGGGCGTAATGTCAATGATAATCGGTATTAATAATTGCTATATTAACAATTAATTATTGTTAAATAAATGATGATAAAGTATCATAAAAGAACTCTCAAAATACGGGTTCAGCTACCTATGCGAGATAAAAATAATAAAAAGGAGTAAAAGCTAACCGCTTTTTATAAGGTATGAGAATTGAAAAACTAATGAGCAAACTTGGAATTACAGAAGGCGACATCAGTATAATATCGAACTGTATGATGGAAGACCTCTCCCTAACGGAGGCAGCAAGCAGATTCCCAATAAACTACATGAGGCCAGAAAAGGTCTTTATGATCGCACTGATGGTTTCGGAAGATATATTTGGCGAAGATATTATGATCGCTGCGCCAAAAATGTCACTTGAAAGGTTGTCTATGAGTGAAGAGCTTTATGATAAGTGGCAGTCCACAAAGGCCAAAGCAAGAGCAAAGAAATGGGAAGCTGATGAGGAGGCGTTTTTAAAGATGGATAGACAGAAAGAGGCTGAAGCCGCTCAGTAGTTTGAGCGGCATCAAATTAAACCGCTCGATCGCTTTCAATTTGCTCGCTGTCTAGCGTTACATTATCTTTTAACCAGTTAATGTATTTTTTTGCACCAAAGCAATCGTCGTCAACCTTATTTTCTTTCCAAAACTCCATCAGGCAGTTGTTTTTTTCTTCGCATCGGACGCAGTCTTTATTTCCATTCCTTAAATACTGCTTCCTAATATAATCACGCCTTTCTTTGCTGGTTAAAACAGTCTTAAAGTCATCTTTTAAAATATTACCAAAAACACGCATATATTCGTGATGCCCGTTTCGGTAGTCGGGAAGGCAAAAATCACCATTGGGCATTAAGAACAGGGTTTGGCCTGCTACATTTGCCCTTGCAGGAGCGCCGTCACGGCCTAAAATATAGTTGATGGTGCCAACATGCGGTGTTGATAAGTCAATCTCCTTAAGATCGTTCCACCGACGTGATAGGTCGATCATAAAATCTGAAAACCGGTTCATGGTTGGCGCAAACTTACCGTACTTATCACCTTCGTTTTGATCGTTCAGCATAAACGGAAGAAATCCTGACTCAACAACATTTAGGTTATTAAGGTAATCCATAATGCCTTTCCCACCAATCTCGATCATTTCATGGTTAACAACGGAGAGGGTGGACACTTTCAATCCGTAATCAACGGCGGCTAAAACCTTTTTTTCCCATTTTTTTACGTAATTTTTACCTCTCATAAAGCCATCGAATGAAGTTTGAACCTTACCGTCGCAGCGGTCCTTGAAAAACTCAAACCACTCCTCACTCACCGTAATAAGCGAACTTAGTACGATGTGCTCCACCTTGTAACCTTGTGCCGGCGTATAAATTGATTCAATAATGTCAAACGCCTCATTCATATAATCAAGACCCATTTCCGTAGGTTCTCCGCCATACCAGTAAAAAGCAATTGTCTTGGCTTTGTCGGGCCCCATTTTCTCCATGTAGTAGTCATTAACTTTGCCGCAAATAATGGCAAGATCTTCTAACTTCATGATGTCACTGTTTCTTCTTTGGTCAAGACTGAGGTAGCAGTGAGGGCAATTCAAAGAGCATCTAAGGCTTGGCATCATTGTAAATACAAAAAAACCCTCCTCAATTGAGTAGGATTTTTGAATAATAGGGTTATTTGTTTGCGTCATTAAAATCGTCCATAAGTTGTTCGTTGGTGCTGATGCGTATAGCCTTCTTTATATCTGAAGGCTTTGGAATAACTTGAGCCTTCAGATTTTCTTTGTTTTTTAAAAACTTAATAACCCCTGGAGCTATCATAGAGTAAATAATACCAAAGATAGCAAAAAGCCCGGGCGCTTCCTCCTTCTCGTTCTTGGGCTTTATTATTTTTACTGTCTTTAGCACGTCTGGCTTTTAACCTTCTCTTCTAGAGGCCTGACCCCAAGGTTTTCGACATGATGTCTTGCATGCTGAAGGAAACGCTTAAAGCCAGGGCATTCACCGTCCTTATCCCACCAGTCATGAAGCACGCCGCAGGCGTATTGGCAAACGGCTATTTCTGGGCAGCCTTCACACTCTTTTGGTCGCCTCATGGCTTTAGCCTTAACTTTTCTATAATCTCTTGATGTCAGTATTTCTGAGATACTGCTGCCATCTTCTTTAAAAACGTTGCCTAATGACTTGAAGTCAACTTCTCCGCCGGCCTCAATGCATGAGGTTGTTTCGCCATCCCAATCAACATCAAGTGACCCGGGGATAATGGGGCAGACGATGTCGTCACAAGCTTCATTGGTGTAGATACTGTAAATCAATGACTCGATTGGGTTGAGGTATATCCCGCCTTTGCCGCGGTGCTCTAAGTTCCAGTCGAAAGCGTCAATCAGAAACTGTGATGTCTGCTCAAACTCTGGGAAGTTTTTTTCTGCATAAGTCTTTCCGTCACCAGAGGGGATGAAAAACCCAAGATGAAGGCCTTTAAATCCAAGTTCTGACATGTATTCAATCAGGTTAACGGCACCATAATTAACGTTACCAAGTGTTATTCCTGAGGTTGATTGAAGGTCCATTCCAGACTCGATGGCCAGACGAACATTCTTTTCCCACTTTCTTTGTAAACCCGGCTTAGGTGCGCCAGCAAAAGTAAGGAACCGGCTATCAGGCTCGTAGGATGTTGATACCGTATCAAACAATTTAGCAATCTTAAGTGCATCATCTGAGAGCAGGTTGGTAACCAAGGTGAATCGAACTTCTTTATCTATTTTTGAAAGCTTTAATTTAGAGGCTTCAAATACGTCAGTGAAAAAATCGTAACCCAGCATGGTGGGCTCACCGCCGATAACGTGAATCTCGTAGTCAGTGTATTTTTCACCCAAAATCGTTGAGGAAAACTCACACAACTGATCGATCAGTGCTAAAAACTTATCCTGACTCATTTGCTGAGAGGATAGTTTTTTGGCCGTACTGATATAGCAATGCGTGCACCTAAGATTACAGTCACGCGTCACATTAATTTGAAATAGAAAAGTCTTTCTAATCATATTATGATTCCTTCTTTATATTTTTTTTAAAGAATTCCGCTCTAGCTTCAATTCTTTTTGGATTTTTAATAATGGAGACAATATCTAAGCCTAAGGTCAAATCTTCTAGTCGATCTCTTTCGTCAAAAGTTTTCTTTTTTACGATACTTTCTTGAGCATCACCAATCAATATTTGTCGATCTTTTTTGATGGGTAGAATAGGCGACATATAGTCAGTTGTTTGAACCAGGGTGTCGCAAGACAATTGACAATCAACACCGTCGTTGTTTACTTTTCTGAAAAAGTGCCTTTGGGTGACATTGCCACGTGTTCGCATCTTCGTAATAGGCTCAATTAATTTTTCGGTGCTACCGCTGATCTTATTGTCTTTGGCATTATGGCTGACCCAGAAAAACAGCTTTCCGTCATACTTTTTGGTGCAAAAAATAGACTCACTGATAATGTTCTGGTCTGACACGTGCACTAATGATTCGTTATTAACACCGGTTAAGGAAGCCATCTTTCTTGATAACCTCTCGATTAGGTCGTCCAATGAATAGCATACAGGAAGAGAAAGTTGCAGGCAGAGCCACTTTACAATCTGATCACTGGTTTGGTCATATCGATACTCTAATGCTGAGGCTAACTCACCTTTAACACTGTCGCTCTTAAAGTAAATAAGAACTTTTGAGCCGTCTTCTGCCAGTTTGAAGGCTGAAATAAGATTTAAAAGGGTGTCGTGACCCATAATGATTACGTCGTAATTAATTTTTGCATAAACATCGAAAAATGTTGCATCATAAAAACAGGATAATTTAGTGAGAAGCTCGGCGACAGGATTCCTGCCTTTAGCTAGTGAGATTTCCCCATCATCATTCTCTTTGTCCAGGCATGCCTGGTAACTATAAAATTTATAGTCGGGCACAAAAATTCTCTTTTCATTTTTCAAGGTAGGGCCTTTAAATTTTAAATTAAATGCTATGCTAATAATAATTGCTATATTATATGCTAATTACTTATTTTTTTCAACCATTCCGCTGATTTCTTAGGATTTTCTTCAAACCTTGATTTTATGTGGTCAAAAATAGTCATCCAGCTTTTGCAGTAAGGGGTCTTATCGTAAATGTCACCACCACTAGACAGTGTTTCTGACATACATCCTCCCTGGCATATCTTATAGTGCGGGCACTTAAAGCAGTCGCTCTCCAACTTTCTTGGCCTTAAGTGCACGGACTGCCAGTTCAGCTCGTTGGTCTCATTTTTAATCGCATTTCCGAGAGGGTATCTTTTTGTGTCTGCCATTTCCTGACAAACATAAACGTCACCATTAGGGTCGATATTTAAAGATTTTACGGAGCAGTTATTCTGAAAGTTGCAATAACTGTCGCATTCTGACATTGGCAGGTCTAATTTTTTTATCAAGGAGTAGAAAGGCTCTAGAATAACGTTGGACACTAAGAACCAACTATCAAAAACATCAATAAATGCGCTAACAAGGTCCTCGTTTGACACTTCTTTAATCTTGCTTTTTCCACTAAAGGCCGCCCTAACTGTTAGGTTTCTGCCGGAAGACATCCATTTAACCGCTTGCTCACGAGCATACTGATGGCTTTCTCCGTCAATGACATAGACTGCCGGCACCTTAGTCTTATATTTCGATTCTATAAATCTTACATTCTTATGTAGGGTGTCGTTATATTTTTTTGAACTGCCTGCCAACAATCTTTGACCGGTATAGTCATCAACAGATGTGCCTACCCGACCCTCAAACAAGTCGTGCAAATGGCTGACTTTTTCCTGGCTGCTCAGTAGATTTGATTGAGCCCCGTCAACAACCTTAATACCTATTTGGCCAAAAAACTGTCTAGCATAATAAACCATAGCACTCAGGTCGTCAGATCTTACCAGGGTGATTTCTCCGCCAACATATTCAATGTTAATGATAGTTGGGGAAAGAGCTCTCTTTTCGATCCAGCTTTTTACAAACTGAATCGATTTTTTAAACTCTGGCACGGACATAACCTGTCTTATTCCGAATCCTCCTGATGAGCAATAGCCACAATCTGCGTTGCAGCCGTGGGTGAGTCTCATATGCAGTGTTAAGGAGCTGTCCAGCATATTAATTTACCCTGGTTGCCCGGTTAGTGCTTCGACTTAAGTAGTAGGATTTCACCAGTCTGTTTAGCGTTATTTCACTGCTTTCATTTGCTGGTATATTGCTTATTTTTAAAGGGCTGAGGCCAGATGAAATTAGGGTTAGAGCCATATCATAATCATACGGCCGGGTTATTTTTGATAAACCGTCCTGAATGAGTACGAGGGAAATTTTAGACAGGCTTTTAACTAATTTACTTTCACTGTGCTTGTTAAGCCAGAGGTAAGATGCTTTTTTAGTCACCTTAATGTAGGTATAGTCCTGGTTGAATGCGTGAGTTAGTATTTTTTCAGCTTCAGCAGGGTCTAGGCTCATGATGACATCTTCAAATAGGCTTGAGATGATGCCGAGTGAGTCGTAAAACCAAAGCCTTTCAGATAGGCTGCGACCAAACAGGTCTTCTTTTTGATCAAGGTTAATGAAAAAATCACCCTTACTAAGGGCGGCAAGGTAAGCATCATATTCTTTGGGTAGAGAGCTTTCATTAACTTGTGTCATACCTTTTTTTATTTCGATCCGGCCAGACGCAACCCAGCGCAAAAAGGATTTTGATATGGAGAGGTCTTTTGCATTAACCTTTATTTTTACATCATCCCACATGCCTTTAAAGCCTGGGCACTCATCTTTATTATAGTCTGCGATTTCTGCCGGGTTAATAACCTTATAGTGGTACCAACCCGCATTACAGTAAGTAATATACTCGCAACCATCGCAAGAAGGGTGCGACAAAGTCAGCTTGTCGTCCAACTCCCGAGTATTCTCATACATGGCCTTGTTAGCCCAAAAAGGGTCTGTTATGTATAGGGGACTAAGACCAACAGATGCTTCGTCAGCCGTTTGATTCGCATTAAAGGTAGTGAGGCCATTAGGCTCAATTGAGATGTCAAATCTAAAGTTTCCATTACACTGGAATGATGTCCCTCTATGTAGAGAGCTCATCATCTCATCTTGAGGGGTGTAGGTAACCTCCTTAGGCTTAAGTCTTCCAAACTCCAGTAGGTAGTCACACATCTCTTTAAAGCTGACCATATTTGTTTTGAAGAATTCTTTACCTGATCCATAGGGGGATAACTGCTTAATAGAGAAGTCATTAACACCCAAGGGCAAGAACGTATCTAATACGTACTGAGGGCCCATTCTTATCACCTCTTTGGTCAGGATGATGTCCAGAGTTTTTTTACCCTTTATTTCACTCATTGTTTGTAAGAATTTTGGAAAAAGCTGATGGCGCTTACCAAACCTATTTGTGTCTGGCTCCCATGATGTATATAGGGAGAAGTAAGGATGATCTGAGTACTGACTCAATAGGTCTGTGTATCGCTTATCTGAATATACTAGATTGGTTAGAAAGTTCAGGCTACCTTTAATCTTTAGTCGCTCGTTAAGTTCGCTAATTCTTTTTAACGCATAAGGCAGCATTTCTTCCCACCACTCGTAAGGCATCATCGTTGTTTCACCGCCAATCACTTCCCACTCGACCTCGTCAAGGTGAACATCTTTTGCATAGAGGCTTTCAACTTGATCAAAAACACTCATGAATGTTTCTTTTGTCATTCGCTCTTTACTTAGGAATAGATGAGGGGCGATATAGCAATGATCGCACTTTAGGGTGCAAGACCGATTGGTCGTTATTGATATATTAGCCTGGTTAACACTTCTGTACATTGGGTGATTCCTTATTTTAGTTTTTGCAAATAGTTGAAATGCCCTGCGCATTCATTGCTTTGATCGAGAAGAGGGACGTGAGAAGGGCCTCCATTGCAGCTGGTGTAATATTGACAGCTGACACAAGAGGTGATTCTTATCTGTTCGTTTTCGATTCTTTTAAGCCTATTTTTATGATTTAAAATTTGACTGAGAGACTGATTTTTCACGTTACCTAAAAAAGTCAGTGAGAGGTCGCTGTAGAGAGGATTTGTGGTAACTGACCCGTCAGGGTTTAAGGTAATAAAAAACGCCTCCTGAAGGGTGTTAAAGGCTGCATTGGCCATGTCTTTATGGAAGCAACTAGATTCAATACCTAAAGCGCCTTTAAGCTCGCCAAATTCTTCGATGAATCGACTTAAGTAGTTACTAAACTGCTCGTGGGTGATCGACATAGGCAACACAGGGGTAAACCCACCCATATATTCAGGATTTGAAATAAACCTTTCAAAATCTATCGAAATATCAAACTCCCATTTTTTTGCTTTTGTGATGTTGGCCAATTTTAGAATCTCTCTTGGACCCATTTCGAAAGTTTCTTTATTAACCTCAACGTTAACGGGGCAGTCAATCCCGGATGAGATGGCTTTTTTTAAGTTCTTTTTAAATTTTTCATGATAGCTTTCTTCACTGCCCTGAATGGTTGACTTGCCCTTTAGTGCAAAGGTTGTCTCCATTTTAGAGTTCATGTATTTTTTGACAGATCTGATCAGCCAGTTTGGGCAGCTAACAAGATTGGTGACTAGCGTTAAAGAGGCTAAAGGCCTTATCTTTAGGACAGCATCGCAATATTGGTTAAAGCCTTTTTCACCCACAGTGACGGCTTCACCACCTTCAATAATGATTGTTAGGTTCTTTCCGTCAAAATACTTATCACTTAAAAACCCTTCGAATACGGTTATCGGAAGGGTTTTCTTAGAAAGTCTGCTTGACTCAAGTAAGTAGCACTTACCGCAGTATAGGTTGCAAAACTTTGTGATATTTATAAAGAGGACTAGGCTGACCTCGTTTTTCATAGGATCTAATCAGCCTTATCTTCTTCTGTTGCTGATTGCTCTTTCAGGGCATCAGCTTTAATTTCTTCTTCAGCCCGCTTGCCGACATCAATAATCTTGGCCTTAGTATTGTCAAAAAGAGATTGGGCAAGTGTATGCGAAAATTCAAGTAAGGCGTTTTCGCCACCCAAACCCTCCAGAATACCTTCTTTAATGGAGTCTTTTATTTTATCCATCTCTTCGATACTGGAAAAGCCGTCAACAAAAATATCTTTTGTGTATTCATCCGTGGTCATTTCTTCAGGCTTGTAACCTACAGCTTCTCCCACCAAGTAAATGAAGTAGGAAGAGATTGGGTAGATAAACTTAGGGCTTGACGTGTCACTAACCCATCGTTTTGCAACAGACTTTAGCCTTTCACCATACTTATCCATGCTTTCTGGCAATTGATTTTCTGGCGTTAAAAGTGACACTTGTGAGCCACAATTGGAGGCGGTTAAGATAAGCTCCTCAAGATTTCCGGAAAAGTCGGCCGGAACTTCTAGCGTGGTCTTAATGCCGGATGATTCGCAAGCTAAAAGAACGTCGAGCAAATCAAGGCTTATAGTTCCTTCGTCTTCATAAACCATGAGGCCTATTTCTTTTACAAAACTAGGCATGTCTTGAAAGTACCCGTCAACTCCAATGCCGTAATAAAGGCCCATCTGCGTATCCTCATCTAAAGATACTAGTTCACTCAAAAGCATAAGTTTTCCCATTTTTTTGTTTTGTTTATCGCCAGCCTCTTGAACCGTGGCATGCGCTATGACAGTTGCTATAGCATCCGTAAATTGATGTTGTTCCACTCATGTTCGTGCTGTCATAATATCTTGAGAGAATTATCTCAAGCCCGTCATCCGGCTGCTTACTATGACTCTCGAGCGTTTTTGAAAAATCCATTAAAGAATTATTTGTTAGCAAGGTGTTTTCTCTAGAATCAAGCGCTGAAGCAAACTGATCCACCATATCATCAACCACAAAGTCGTGATTGACGGTTATTTTATGATTAACCGAAGCACTAGCCTGAAAAGCAACCAGTCCCGCTGTAATGATTGCTGCGTTTATTTTTTTACTCATATCACCTTCTTTTATTTCTTTATTTCTTTTATTTTTAGAATAATATCACAAGGCGATTTAATTTAAAAGATATTAAATAGAATTATCCGCTAGTTGCTTAAGGTATTTTTATGATTGATTTAAGCGCCGCCCTTACTTTATGCTTTATTTATCGCCAACCTCTAGAGCCATGACAGGCAGAATGACAGGCGCTATGGCAGTTACTGTAACAGCCGTATATAGCCGTTGTTCCACTCACGTTTGTGCTGTCATAATATCTTGAGAGAATTATTTCAAGTCCGTCTCCGGGTGTCTTGCTCTTGCTTTCTAGTGTTTTTGAGAAGGTTATTAGCGACTGACTTGTTAGCTGACTATTTTCATGTGAGTCTAAGGCGTATGAAAATTGATCAGCCATATCATCAACAACAAAGTCGTGATTGACAACGATCTTGTGATTAACTGAAGCGCTAGCCTGAAAAGCAACCAGTCCCGCTGTAATGATTGCGGCGTTTATTTTTTTACTCATAACGACCACCTTTTATTAGTATTATTTCAATGGTATCATATTATGAATTAATTTAATATATATTAATTATTGATTTTCAGCATCTCTTTGTGAAATAATTTAAACAGCTTGGAAGATCCGGAGCATTCCCCACTGCCATCATCTATTTCTGTGGCAAGACATCCTGATGAACATATCGGCTTATACTCGCAGCCCATACAGCTAATCTGCCTTTCTTCCCTTATTTTTACTAAGGGCTTTACAAACGAGAACTTAACAGGCGAACTTTTATTGTCTTGCTCTGATGTTAATGCAGTGCAGCCAAATTTGTAGCCATTTTCATCAATCGTGTGAAATTTTGTGTCGCATTTACCTGAGGCGCAGCCGTATCCACCGGCCTCACCTTTTAAAAGTCTTTCAACAGACTCAGCTATACCATCAAACGGGGATATATGAAGGCCTTTATTAAGCTTAAAATGACCTAGGTGAGCGCCTCTGTAAGCTCGGTATGCACTAGCATATCGAGACATGTTTGAACTATACTCATTATTGGTCAGTCCAAGCTCTTCCCAATTATCCCTGGCATTGCCTGTTTTTGTTAGCTTTTCAAAATGAACCTCAGTAATACCTCTTTGCTTTAACCATTCAAAAAACAAAAAGGGGTTTGGGAATTTTTTAAAAAATATTTTTGTTACTGTCACCACTAATGAAACGTGCAGACCATCTTCAATAACTTCTTTAATCTTTTTATCAAATATTTTGTTAAATTCTTTATTGCTAGATCGATCATCTTTTTTCATTTGTCGTATTTCAGCATCCCAAGAAACACCAATGCGACCGTCAAAATATTTTTTGTAAATTTCTTTCCAGGAGCTACTGTAATTAATTAGATTTGTTTGAATTCCATGCTTCCATTTGAATCTATTATCAGACTCAATAGATTTAATGCTTTTTTCCATCCATTCGGGACCAAAAATAGTAGGCTCTCCGCCGTGCCACTGAATTAATATGGTACTGCCAAGCGGTATCTTTTTTGCTAACAGATCAGGAACAGACTTGACCCTCTCGGATGTCATCTTTTTAGGGTTTGCGGGAATAAAGCAGTGCCGGCAATAAAGGTTGCAGCCTTCAAAAACCCTTAAATAAACAAGGTGGTCAAAATTCTCTACTTCATGCATGTAGATACCTCACGCATAAATCTCTTTTTTTATCTTCTTTCATAAATTCTTCAACAAAAGTTAGGAAGGTCTTATATCCTGAGCAGTCACCTTCTTTTTCAAGGTTGTTGCTGGTTATTGGGCAGCCAGAACTGCACCAGCTTGAATGTTTACACCCCTTACATTGAAACTCCTTATGATCAATGGATTGAACTCTAATCCATTTTCTTCTTTCTTTTGAGGCGTTAAAGGTCTTAAACCCATCCTTTACATTTGAGAAGGAGATTTCTTGCTCAATTCTATCAGGACAAGAGTTTGTTGAGCCATCAGGATTGATGACAATAAAGTTTGTCTGGCACTTTGTTCCCCATCGCTCACCGGGAGATTTATGAATAAGACCATTAATAGCCGCCTTAATCACGTTGTTCATAATGATTGTGCCGGACTCCATTAATGACATTATTTTTGAAAACATTTCAATTAATATCATTGAGTGCTCCCTATTAGTGGGGTGATTCGGTAGCAGGCCTTCGTACTGACTGTATCGGTCAATATTTATTTGATCGAATCCATGTTGATGTGTCCACTCTATTATTTCAGACATTCTTCCGATTTCAAGCTTGCTGGGGACCATGCCTGGCGTGATGGT
>Ga0105358_10000246_pt1 | contig 25388 bp, 24 predicted proteins | sample GOMGulsemesocosm_5_FD_83509 | JGI IMG/M metagenome (GOLD analysis project Ga0105358, IMG submission 83509) | Methane-oxidizing microbial communities from mesocosms in the Gulf of Mexico - GOM15C Gulf of Mexico | ecosystem: Environmental > Aquatic > Marine > Cold seeps | place: Gulf of Mexico... | reverse complement strand
TCATATAAAGCGGGAAAGCTGGTTGCTTGTGCAATCAATTCACGCAGTAAGGGCGTGATAAGCATAACTTGGCAATTTACGGGCAGTTCCGTCATGGCTTTTGGTGCAATATAGACATTGCGCATGGTTACATTATGTATAACCCTGATGCTATGATCGACACCCGGTGGTATCCAGACGGCGCGTTGTGATGGGATCACCCATATGGACCCTTGTGCCATCACCTGCATGACCCCGTGTGCTGCATATAAAAGCTGTCCCCATTCATGTGAATGCACAGGGGCTTCTGTTCCGGCAGCACGGGTGCCGACACGCACAGTTAATTCACGCGGAATATCTTCTAGCCGATTAATTTCAATCCCATCATCGCTTACAAAAGGGATGAAAGTTGATGTGAGTGTCATTTTTGCACTAAGTTTTGTCATAGGTGTGTATATACGACAATTTGGATTACTTATAAAGTGCCTTTTAGAAAATGTGACTTATTGGAAAGAAAACAATGTCAAATTCATCACGCTGGAATAATCCACATATTTTATTATTTGTTATGGCTGCTGCTATGCCGTTATCGTTTGGCGTATGGCGTGCATTATTGAATAACTTCACCATAGAACAGGCAGGTTTCACAGGGGTTGAAATCGGAATACTCCAATCTTTGCGAGAAGTTCCGGGCTTTCTTGCCTTTACTGTGGTCTTTATTTTGATCTTGTTTCGTGAACAAACATTGGCGCTGTTGTCTCTGCTCATTTTGGGAATTGGTGTTGCGATCACGGGCTTGTTTCCGAGCGCTTTAGGGCTTTATTTAACCACCGTATTGATGTCTATCGGTTTTCATTATTATGAAACGGTAAATCAATCTTTATCTTTGCAATGGTTTGATAAGAAAACCGCAGCTTATAATATGGGGCGCATGATTGCCATTGGCTCGTTCACCTCCTTAATCGCATTTGGCCTTGTCTGGCTGGCCTTGGAAATCTTTGATGTGGGAATGGAAACGGTTTATATCCTTGGCGGGCTGGCAACAGTTGTTATTGCGATTTTTGCTTGGATTGCTTTTCCGCATTTTCCTGAAAAAGTTGAACAGCATAAAACCATAATATTGCGTAAACGTTATTGGCTTTATTACGCCTTAACATTTATGGCGGGGGCGCGGCGTCAAATTTTCATCGTATTCGCAAGCTTCTTGATGGTGGAAAAATTTGGATTTGGTGCGGCTGAAATATCTCTTATGTTCATTGCAAATGGCGTCTTGAACATGTTTGTTGCGCCACAAATTGGAAAATTAATCGGTAAATGGGGGGAACGCCGTTCCTTAACACTTGAATATATTGGCTTGATTTTGGTTTTTGTGGGCTATGCTGTTGTACAAAACCCATGGATCGCAGTGGGTTTATACATTTTGGATCATTTGTTCTTTTCTATGGCAATTGCGATGAAAACTTATTTTCAAAAAATTGCAGATCCAAAAGACATGGCACCAACTGCTGGTGTGGCGTTCAGTATCAATCACATTGCGGCGATTGTGCTGCCTGCTGTTTATGGCTTGTTATGGTTATATTCACCATCTGTTGTGTTTGTCACAGGCGCAGCGCTTGCCTTTGTCTCATTGGTCTTGTCGCGCTTCATTCCAGAAAACCCAGGTCCAGGTATGGAAGTTGCTTGGAAAAAGAATGAACCTGTACTGCAAGCTGCAGAATAACTTGATTGAGAACCATTTGCGTCTTAACCTGTTCGTTCAATGAACAAATAGGTTAAGACCAATGAGTTTCCAAGGTACAGAAAATTACATCGCAACGAATGATTTACGCGTTGCGGTAAATGCAGCAATTAGCCTAGAGCGCCCTCTTTTAATTAAAGGAGAACCGGGAACAGGCAAAACGGTCTTAGCCCATGAAATTTCAAAAGCCTTAAGTGCTCCGTTGATTGAATGGCATGTTAAATCAACCACGAAAGCTCAGCAGGGGCTATATGAATATGATGCGGTTTCTAGATTGCGCGATTCACAGCTTGGGGATGAACGGGTCCATGATATTTCGAATTACATCATCAAGGGTAAAATGTGGGAAGCTTTTGATAGCCCCGTGCGCCCTGTTCTTTTAATCGATGAAATTGATAAAGCTGACATCGAATTCCCCAATGATTTATTGCTGGAATTGGATCGTATGCAATTTCATGTGTATGAAACAAAAGAAACGGTGACAGCGCAAAATCGTCCCGTAATTGTGATCACATCAAATAATGAAAAAGAACTGCCCGATGCTTTCTTGCGCCGTTGTTTTTTCCATTACATTCGCTTCCCTGATAAAGAAACAATGGCAGAAATTGTCGATGTACATTACCCAGGCATTCAAAAGCGCCTTGTGAGCGAAGCCTTAAATGCATTTTACGATTTACGTGATGTGCCGGGGTTAAAGAAAAAACCGTCAACGTCCGAATTGCTAGATTGGCTGAAATTATTGATGGTGGAAGATATCCCACCAGAAGCTTTGCGATCCGATGATAATAAACAAACCATTCCGCCTTTACATGGTGCCTTGTTGAAAAATGAACAAGACATCCACTTGTTTGAACGTTTGGCGTTTGCATCTCGTCGTGGCAGATAAACACAAAGGCATTAATCGTGTTTGAAGATATCCCCTATAAAGCAGAAATTTTTGAATGGATGGCGACCTTAGAAGTTTTGGTGCGTGAACATTTTCTGGTCTTGAATAGTGTAACGCAAATCGCTTTGTTGGTTTGTGTCTTCATTGCGGGAATAGTTCTGAAAAGCCGATTGATACGCGGTGTTGATGCCTTAAGGTTACCAAATTTTGTTCAACGTTATGAAGTGGTATTGAAAGAAACGCTACGGCCACTGGTCGTGCCGATATTTTCAATCGTTCTTTTATGGTTTTGTTTGTATGTGATGCAAAACTTTGGTGCGGGCTTCAGCCTTTTAAACTTGGTTGTTAGCTTATTAAACGCATGGGTCGTGATCCGTTTTGCTACCATTTTGATCAAAGATCCGGGCTGGGCAAAATTTGTAAGTATGACAGCTTGGGCCATTGCAGCCTTGAATATTGTGGGTTTGTTGGACGTCACATCTGCATTTTTAGATAGTCTGGCGTTCAGTTTTGGGGAAACGCGTTTTTCAGTATATGGCTTGATCAAAGGCGTGATTGCCATTGCGATCTTATTTTGGCTCTTTTCCATATTAGAAGGGATGTTGAAGCGCCGTATTGAATCTTTAACCAATGTCACGCCATCTGCAAAAGTATTACTGAATAAATTTTTGCGTGTTCTCCTTATCATTTTAGGCATCCTTGTGGCTATGGATGCCATTGGTATTGATTTAACAGCCTTGGCTGTTTTTTCCGGTGCGATTGGTATCGGGCTTGGGCTTGGTTTACAAAAAGTAGCGGCAAATTTGGTCAGTGGCGTGATTTTATTGTTAGATCGCTCGGTTAAGCCAGGCGATATGATTGCGCTTGGCGATACCTATGGCAAAATCGATAAATTGGGCGGGCGTTATGTTTCTGTTATTACCCGTGATGGGACAGAACATTTAATCCCGAACGAAGAATTAATCACACAACGGGTTGAAAACTGGTCTTTTTCAGACACGAACGTGCGTCAACGTGCACAAATTGGTGTGGATTATTCATCTGATATCAAGCTTGCAATTTTGTTATGTGAAGAAGCGGCAAACGAGGCTGACCGGATTGTAAAAGAACCTCCACCACGTTGCCTTTTGCGTGATTTTGCAGATAATGCGGTGAGTATCGAGCTGCGCTATTGGGTGAATGATGCGCAAAATGGCCTTGGTAATGTACGCGGTGATGTGATGATGCGAATCTGGGATAAATTCAATGAACATGGTGTGGCTTTCCCTTACCCGCAACGCGACATCCATGTCAAAGGTGTTGTGCCGATTAAAATTGAACGTGGGGAAAAGGAATAGCCATGTTTTTAAATCTATTCTTTGAACTTAAACAAGCAAATGTACCAGTTTCATTAAAAGAATATCTGATGCTGATGGAAGCAATGGATAAGGGCGTGGCTGACTATAATGTGGATAATTTTTATTATTTGTCGCGCGCAGCATTGATTAAAGATGAACGCCATTTGGATAAATTTGATCGGGTTTTTGCCCATGTCTTTAAGGGGCTTGAGGGGGGGGCTGAAGGTGAAGCCCATGACATCCCCGAAGAATGGTTGCGCAAAATGGCTGAACGTTTCCTAAGCGAAGAAGAAAAAAAAGAAATCCAATCCTTAGGTGGATGGGACAAATTGATGGAAACATTGCAAAAACGTCTTAAGGAACAAGAAAAACGCCATCAAGGCGGTAATAAATGGGTTGGGACAGCAGGGACCTCGCCTTTTGGGGCCTATGGCTATAATCCTGAAGGTGTGCGCATTGGACAGGATAAATCACGCCATCGTCGTGCCGTTAAGGTATGGGACAAACGTGATTTCAAAAATTTAGACGATCAAGTTGAATTGGGAACCCGTAACATCAAAGTGGCCTTGCGACGATTGCGTAAATTTGCGCGATCAGGTGCGCAAACACAATTGGATATGGATGACACGATTAAATCTACGGCACATAAAGGCTATTTAGATATCAAGATGGTGGCAGAACGCCATAATGCAGTTAAAATACTTTTATTCTTTGATGTGGGTGGCTCAATGGATGACCATATCAAAGTCTGCGAAGAAATGTTTTCAGCGTGTCGTACGGAATTTAAGCATCTTGAATATTTCTATTTTCATAATTGTGTTTATGAAGGTGTGTGGAAAGACAATGCACGGCGTCATTCAGATGTTATGTCGCTTTGGGACGTCTTACATACGTATCCAAGTGATTATAAAGTGATCTTTGTCGGGGATGCATCCATGAGCCCTTATGAAATTACATATCCCGGTGGGGCGGTGGAATATTGGAATGAAGAAGCAGGTTCTGTGTGGATGCAACGGATATTAGAAGTCTACCCCCATGCCGTATGGATCAATCCTGTGCCGCAAAATTGGTGGGATCACACGATGTCTATTCAAATGATAAAACAATTGATGGGGGATCGCATGTTTGGCCTAACCCTTGAAGGGATTGATAAGGCAATACAGGAACTTAATAAATAATGTAAACGGGTTCCCGTTAAGAATTTAATCTTCATTGCTATAATAAAAAAAGCCAGCTATCTCAATGAAGAGAAGAGCTGGCTTTTTATATTATAGCAATGAAGGGCTATGGTTCTATCGTGTTAGCGCTTTTTCTTTTTATGTTCGTATGGGTTATCGCCTTTTCGCAACATAACGCGAATAGGTACACCTTGAATGCCGAAATCTTCACGAATACCGTTGGAGATATAGCGCATGTATGAGTCTGGCAATTCGCCCGGTTTATTGGCAAAGACAACAAAAGTTGGTGGGCGAGTTTTGGCTTGTGTCATATAACGCAGACGCAGACGACGACCAGATGCCAATGGCGGTGGGTGCATTTCCGTCATGCGTTCAAGCCAACGGTTTAATTTACCTGTTGGGACACGTGCATTCCAATGTTCATAAAGGTCAAACACAGCGGGGAATAATTTTTCAGTTCCACGTCCGGTTTTTGCTGACATTGTTAAAACAGGGATCCCACGCACTTGGGGTAATGAAGTTTGCATGCGATCAGATAGTTTTTGCAAAGCTTCTTTACGGTTTGTCACCGCATCCCATTTGTTACAAATGATAAGCAGGGCGCGACCTTCTTCAATGGTTTCTTTTGCGATTGTGAGGTCTTGTTTTTCAAGCATCAGATCGGAATCAAGAACCAAGCAGACAATTTGTGCGTAACGCACAGCGCGTCTTGAATCGGCAGCTGAAAGGGTTTCAACTTTATCAATAACTTTGGTGCGGCGGCGCATGCCAGCCGTATCAATTAATTTAATCTTGCGACCATCAACATCAAAATCAAGGGCAATGGAATCGCGTGTGATGCCTGCTTCAGGACCTGTGAGAAGTCGATCCGTTCCCAATAATTGATTGATAAGGGTTGATTTACCAACATTTGGGCGACCAACAATGGCCATTTGCAAAGGTGTTTTTCTAAGATCGGGCTCTTCGATCTCTTCACCTTCTTCATTGATAATGGTACGTGTGGTCACTTCAGCAAGTAGTTTTTCTTCTTCGATTTCTTGGGCGTGATCTTCACACCATTTATCATGAAGAGGCTGAATGCATTCGTAGATGTTGATCATGCCGATACCATGTTCGGCGGAAAAAGGGTAGGGGTCGCCTAAACCAAGGCCATATGCTTCATATAGACCGTTATCAGATGCTTTGCCTTCACATTTATTGGCAAGTAAGACGACGGGTTTATTTAATCCACGTAACCAATCTGAAAAATGTTGATCAAGCGGGGTTACACCCGCACGCGCATCAATCATGAACAGTGTAAGATCTGCTTCATGCAGAGCCATCTCGGTTTGTTCACGCATGCGCGCTTCTAAAGATTCATCAAACGCTTCTTCAAGTCCGGCCGTGTCAATAACCTTGAAGAAAAGGTCGCCAATTTGGGCATCGCCTTCGCGTCGATCACGTGTGACACCTGGTGTGTCATCCACAATCGCGAGTTTCTTTCCTACCAAGCGGTTGAAAAGGGTTGATTTACCAACATTGGGTCGGCCTACAATAGCCACAGTAAACGGCATAATAACTCTCTTCTCACATTTAAGGTGTGAGGCTCCAAACACATCTTTCAAATGGTGTTTGATTACTTAACGATAAGCAACCAAATCGGCACCGTCAGAAAGGAAAAATAAGGTTCCATTGGCCGCCAACGGCGCAACGGTAATTTTATCCGGCATTTCAACCTTGCCCAAAATTTCGCCTGTATAGGGTGAAATTGAATAAGCTTCGCCATTACTTCCGGCAACGATAAGGCGGTTGCTGGCTAAAATGGGTGTGCTCCAAGTCAAATTGCCTTTGCGATCTTCTTCATCTTCCCAACGCGGTAAGGCAGTTACCCAATGAATGTTACCATTCATGCGGTTTACACTTACCAATTCAGCATCAGGTGTAACGATGTAAAGATAATCACCAGCAATCCAAGGGGTCTCTTGACTGGATAATTCTTTGGACCAATAACGCCGTCCGCTCTTTAAGTCAATGGCTGTAAAGGTACCTGAACTAGAAATTACATAAACTCGACCTCGATCAATGACCGGCCTGCCTCGAATTGCCGTCAATGCAGAGATGGCATTTGTGCGTCTTTTACCGGTTAAATTTTCATTCCATATTTGGTTGCCATTTTCGACTTTAAGCGCAACCACATCACCAGATGAAAAGGCGGCAACCACAACGCCTTGATCTACGGCAGGGCTTGCCCCGCCCAGAATACTGGCGTTTTCACTGATGCCTGTGTAATCCCATAAAACCTTACCATCGCGACCATCATAGGCGATTAGCTTATTATTTAAGGTTATGACAAAAAGGCGATTACCACGGGCAGTCGGTGCTGCGCGCATAGGAGATTCTGCTTTTGCAGTCCAAATGACTTTGCCCGTATCGGCTTCAATCGCAAATACAATTGCAAAACCTGTCGCAACAAATAATCGACCATTTTCATAAGCCAAGCCACCGCTGATGTGACCGTCATCTTCATGGTCGGGTGTTAAATCTAGATCCCATAATGATTTACCCGTTTCGCTGTCGAAAGCGGTGACGGTATTTTCAGAATCCATTGTGAAAATTTTACCATCTGCGACAACTGGTTGGGCAACGATTCGGTCACTATCATCAGACGCACTGCCCACATCAATACGCCAAGCTTTGGTTAAGTTATCGGCAATTTTAATGTGGTGCATTGCATGGTTTGCAAAACCACCGGCTTGGGGCCATTCATCATTCATTGTTGGGGGGGGTAAAATAATTTCCTGATTATCCAAATTTTCATCTGGTTTGATCGAGCGTTCATGAAGTAATACAGAAATACGTTCCCCAGGCAATGGTGGCGCTTCGTCTTCACCAAACCAAGTGTCACAAGCACTGAGAGAGATGACAGCGAGGCCAGCTAGAATAAATCGGCGTATCATCTTGTGGGGTCTCCGTATTAAATTTAAACAGAATCGAAAATCAAAAAATTAGTTTGAATAAGCTTTTGCAAATTCAACAGCACGTTGGCGAATACCAGCAGGCGTGCTGGCATCATCTGCCAAGCTTTGCATCAATTGTGCTGCTTTTACTTTATTACCAGCTTTCGATTCGGCAAAAGCTGTAATTTCAGTTGCACTATGACGCCAAGGGTTCGTCCCACCGATGAGGGGCTCTAGGCGTGAGATGATGTCGCTGGATTCTAACGCATCGAGTCCATTTAACGCACCCAGAACAATTGCCATATCACGATAGACGGTCTTGACAGTATTATCTTTGCTTAATAAAAAATATGCATTCGCTGCTTCATGTGCTTTTCCTTGGCGTGCAAAGAGGCCCGCTTCTTGAAAGCGCGAAAGCACAGCATATCCACCATCAGCTTCACCAGCTAAGGCGAGGAAGGCTTTGCTTGCATCATCAAAATTGTCTTCGCGTGATAAATTAAGCGCGGTTTCATATTTTTCACCAAGTTCTGAACGTTGGTCAAGATCATATGATTTCCAACCTTCAAAAACGGCAACGCTAATGATGAGGGCAATGATTACACCGATAAAACTATTGCCGTATTTTTTCCAAAGCAGGGTCGCTTTGTCTTGACGTAGATCATCATCAATTTCTTTAAACAGGTTGCTTACGGAAGCATCATCTTCAGCCACGGCATTTCGTCCTTAATAGTTTATTCTCAAAAAAAGGGCCAGACGCCCATCATATGGAAAGCGCTAACATAGCTTGACATATAGTCTAATGCAAACGCGCTTTCACATAGATAGACGGTAATTTTTGTTTTTTTTAGGGCGAAATGGGTTAGGACTTGTTAAATTGGTAAAAAAAACTCATTTGAGCACGTAAAACATGAAAAAAATTCTATATATCTTGGCGTTTGGTTTGGCAATTATCACTGCTGTTGGTTATGTGATCGGCAAGGGGTGGGAAGAAGATGCCATCCAAAAAAACATAGAGACAACAGCGGCCAAAAAAATAAATGATATTAAACGTAATGCTGCCCAAGGTGATGGGGAAGCACAATATCAGCTGGGTTTGCATTATGAAAATGCAAATGGGGAACGCCATGATTATTTGGCCGCGCAAAAATGGTACCGTGCAGCTGCAAGCCGCAACCAACACGCAGGTGCCAAATATAAATTAGGTCAATTGTATTTAAACGGGCGTGGTGTTGAAAATGATTTATCTTTAGCCATGAAATGGTTCACGCAGGCTGCCCATCAAGGTGATCCACGAGGGCAATTTTTTGTTGGGATATCAAAACGGGATGGGTGGGAGCGCAAGCAAGATTTTATAGAAGCCTATAAGTGGTTTTTACTGGCAAACCGTAAGGCGTCTATCGTTTCGGCAGAAAATAGCAATTTTGATCTGTCTACAGCACTGGCTGAACTGGATCGTAAAATGAGCAGTTTTGATCGCAAGCAAGCAAAAAAAAGGGCAATGGCGTGGAAACCTTCACTTAAATAATTGCACCGTTGCGTGGTTTTGGTTACGGTCTGCCAAATTTGTTTTAAGAAAAAGGGGATTGTCATGGGGTTATATAGTTTTGTAGGGCCGATTATTCATATGATGGATGCGGAAACGGCACATGGATTGGCAATCAAAGCCTTTAAATGTGGTTTAATACCGAAAGCAAAACCATTTCATGATCCGATTTTATCCTCAAACCTATGGGGATTGAATTTTTCGAACCCCGTTGGCCTTGCGGCAGGGTTTGATAAAAATGGCGAAGTCCCAGATGCAATGTTATCGCAAGGTTTTGGTTTTACTGAAATTGGATCTGTCACCCCACAACCCCAAGCTGGTAATCCGAAACCTCGTTTATTTCGTCTTCGCGATGATAAGGCTGTTATCAATCGCATGGGGTTTAATAATGATGGTCTGGATGTGGTGGCTCAAAGGTTATCAGCGCGCAACCGCAATGGTATCGTCGGGGCGAATTTAGGCAAAAACAAAACCCAAGAAGATGCGACGGCTGATTATGTTGCAGGCACGAAAGCTTTGGCTGGTTTGTCAGATTATCTTGTGGTGAATGTTTCTTCTCCAAATACGCCGGGGTTACGCGCATTGCAAAATAAAGATCAGTTGGCTGAATTGTTGCGTGCCGTATTAAGCGCGCGCAATGAAACGGTTGAAAAAGGAAAAGCCCCCTTATTACTGAAAGTCGCCCCAGATTTGAGCGATGAAGATAAAACAGATATTGTTGCCGTCGCGATTGAAACTGGAATTGATGGCATGATTGTCTCAAACACAACGATTGAACGCCCCGAGAGTTTACGCAGTGCGCATAAAGGGGAAGGCGGTGGCTTAAGCGGGCAACCTTTGTTTCAAGCCTCTAGCAAGGTATTGAAAGAAATAGCCAAGGAAGTCGATGGTCGTTTCCCCTTGATCGGTGTTGGTGGGATTTCAAATGCGGATCAAGCCTATGAAAAGATTAAAAACGGGGCGTCTTTGGTTCAACTCTATTCCGCTTTGGTATATGGCGGGTTCGAACTTGTTAGGGAAATTAATGAAGGACTTGCAGGTCGTTTGAAGCGTGATGGTTTTAAAAATATTTCTGAAGCAATCGGTGTAAATTTATAATTGAAGTACTATGTATGTTATTCGCTCGCATATAATGACTTAAAGACAGGCCAATAGAATGTCTTCATTGATAGAAGCTTTGAAAGCAGAACATAAAAACATTCTTAAAATTTTGGAAGATGTTTACCAGATCGGACCAGATACGGAAGAAGGTCATCGTCGCCTTATGGCAGCAAAAAACGGCTTACTCGCCCATTTAAAACGAGAAGATGATGAACTATATCCGGTTCTAGAAAAAGCGGGCGCTGAAGACCCTTTTTTGAGAGACATCTTAAGTGAATTTAATGAAGATATGGCAACTGTTAGCGTACTCGCGTTGGCGTTTTTTGCAAAACATTTCTTACCAACCTCTCCAAAGGTATTTGCTTTGGAATATGAACATCTTGCAAATACACTTATGGAAAGAATTGAGAAAGAAGAAACCATTATTTATAAATATTATGACTCATTAGATCATAATATTTAAGTGGTTGATAAACGTCCCATTGCCAAGAACTTTTCACGGCGTCGCGCTTTTAAAACACCACCATCAAGGGTTAATTGTTCTTGAATGGATTTGTCCAATGTTTCGCGAACCGCTGCATAAATTTGTGCATGGTCGCGATGTGCGCCACCAAGTGGTTCTGCGATCACATTATCAATGATCTTCAAGCGGAGCAGATCTTGTGCGGTGATGTTTAAAGCATCAGCAGCAGATTCTGTATAATCGTTACTACGCCAAAGTATAGAGGCGCAGCCTTCTGGTGAAATGACAGAATAAATTGAATGTTCCAACATGAAAACATCATTAGCGCACGCAATAGCAATCGCGCCACCAGATCCACCTTCACCGATTACGATCGCGGTGAGTGGGACTTTCACGTTCAAGCATTTTTCAATACTGCGTGCAATGGCTTCTGATTGACCGCGTTCTTCTGCATCTGCGCCAGGAAAGGCACCTGCCGTGTCAATGAAGGTGATGATGGGAAGGTTGAAACGTTCAGCCATGTCCATTAAGCGGATGGCTTTACGATAGCCTTCTGGGCGGGCCATACCGAAGTTATGTTTTACGCGAGTTGCTGTTGTATGGCCTTTTTCATGACCAATAACGACAACAGAATGTCCGTTAAAGCGACCAAGGCCACCCATAATGGCACAATCTTCTGCATAGAAACGATCACCCGCCAATGGCGTGAAATCTTCAATAAGATTTTCAATGTAATCTTTGGTGTGGGGACGTTCCGGATGGCGCGCAACTTGAGTTTTTTGCCAAGGAGATAACTTGCTATAGGTGGTTTGCAAAAGGCGTTCGACCTTATTTTGCAAGCGACCAACCTCATCTGCGATGTTGATTTCCTCACCAGACGCGCTGACATGGCGCAATTCTTTAATTTTGCCTTCTAGTTCGGCAATCGGTTTTTCGAAATCGAGATAAGTATTCATGAAAACCCCAATAGGAAACTCAAGTAAATTATAGGTAATGCAGCCCAACAGCTGACGCAGCCTTTTTGCGCCAGCAGCTTTGAGAATGCAAGCTTTTTAGATGCCTTTAAGCTTGAACAGGCTTTGTATCATCTGTTTTTGTAACATCCAAGCTATCAATCTCTTTCGGGTAATCCATAGCAAGTCCATAAAACGGGTCTTCGATAACGTTGATTTCAACCATATCACCCGCTTTTTCAAGCAAGACTTTACAATCCACACTCAGATGGCGCAGGTGTAATTGTTTACCTTCTTTTAAATAACGAACGGCCAAAGCATCAATCGCTTCGATGCCTGAATGGTCAATCACACGCGATTCTGCAAAATCGATAACGACGTCATCGGGATCATTTTTTGGATCGAACAGTTCTTTGAAGCTGGCGATTGATCCAAAAAATAACGGGCCATGCAGCAAATAAACTTTTGAACCGGTTGGTAATATTGATGTTGTTACATCAATACGTTTTGCTGTTTTCCATGCAAAAACCAATGCAGATACAATGACACCAACAACAACAGCTACGGCTAAATCACTGATCACCGTGACACCAGAAACCAAGATTAAAACGAAAGCGTCTGGTTTTGGAATTCTGCTGAGGATGCGAAAAGATGTCCATTCAAAGGTGCCAATGACAACCATAAACATAACACCCACAAGGGCTGCTAAGGGAATTTGTTCAATCAAGCTTGACCCAAATAAGATGAAGGACAATAAGAACAATGCCGCAGCAATGCCCGCTAAACGTCCTCGTCCACCTGAATTAACATTGATCATGGATTGGCCGATCATGGCACAACCGCCCATACCGCCAAAGAAGCCAGTTACAATATTTGCAGCGCCTTGAGCCATACATTCTTTTGATGCTTTACCATGGGTTTCTGTCAATTCAGCGACCAAGGTTAAGGTCAATAATGACTCGATCAAGCCGATGGCGGCAAGGATGATGGCATAAGGAAGAATGATGATTAATGTTTCGAGGTTAAGCGGTACCATTGGTAAATGAAACTCAGGTAAACCGCCTGCAATGCTTGCAAGGTCCCCAACTGTGCGTGTATCCAAACCAAAATAAATTGCTGTGACAGATACGGCAAGAATCGCGACGAGAGGGGCTGGGACTAAGGTCGTTATTCTGGGTAAAAATTTAATGATGAGCATGGTGACAAGAACAAGACCCAACATTAAATAAAGAGGCTCGCCCGTCATCCATTGTAGAACACCTTGAGCATCTTCGAATTTAAACTGGCCCATTTGAGCCAAGAAAATCACAATCGCAAGACCATTCACAAACCCCAACATAACGGGATGGGGGACCAAACGAATGAATTTGCCTAAATGCAAGGCACCCGCAACAAATTGTAAAATACCCATTAAGACGACTGTGGCGAATAAATATTCAACCCCATGATCTGCAACAAGAGCAACCATTACGACTGCCAAGGCACCCGTGGCACCACTGATCATTCCGGGACGACCACCGAAAACGGCCGTGATTAAGCCAACCATAAAAGCGGCATAAAGGCCGACCAAAGGATGCACGCCAGCAACAAATGCGAAGGCGACGGCTTCTGGAACGAGGGCAAGGGCAACTGTAAGACCAGACAATATGTCCACCCGCGCATTTGCGGATGCTTTGGATACAAGCTGAAACATTGTGGGGAACCTTTAAAGGTTGATGCATTTAGAAGAATGCTAAATTAAAAATTAGCGCACTTCTAACAGGAATAGATGCAGCTCGCAATGTTAAAAATATTGCGTTGCACAAGGTGTAGAGTACACCATTGAATATCGTATTATATCAAGCGCTGACTGATGCAATTGAATATAATAAGATATTAAATTTTAATGATGTCATTCATGTTGGCAATGGGTTTTGGACCGATGCTTTTGTTGCGACCCGTTTTTTTAGCTTCATACATGCGGTGATCTGCCTTTTCAATCATGAGAACCCAATCGTCACAACCATCATGGATTAATTCAGAAGATCCAATACTGATGGTAACAGGAACCCCATCGGGGCGTTGTCCAAGTGTGTTTTCGCGTAATCGATTTAAAACAGGTAAAATATGCTCAATATCGGTGTTTGGTAAAACTACAACGAATTCTTCTCCGCCCCAACGGATCAATTGATCACTTCTTCGCAGGCATTTTTGTAAGGCATGGGTGGTTTGTTTGAGGATGAGGTCGCCTTGTTCATGGCCAAATTCATCATTTACCGATTTGAAATTATCAATATCGACGAATAAGACGCATAAAGGCGTGCTGGTACGAGATGCTATGCGAAATTGCAAATCAAGGTATTCCTCGCCAGATCTTCTTGTAAAAGCTCCCGTTAATAAATCCTTCGATGCTTGATTGATCAAAGAGATCATATAATGAAGCTGGCTCATGCCTGAAAAAATAGAAACCCCAATGACAAGGACCATAAGCCAGGCCGTTCGAATGAATTCATGGATTTCAAAATTATGCTGCTGGGCGGCACCTAAAATGACCACGGCCATAATAGCGATACCAGTGATTAATACTTCTAAGGCTGTTAAGGGAAATACGCTTAAACCTGCAACCACGATAAAGGGAAGAAGGGCATAACCGCTTGAAACAGCTGCACCTAAGGCGCTTGTCTCGATTTCCATGAGAAAAGGTTGCGAGATCAAAAAGAAAACGGGCGGCACAGCCATCATGGCACCTAATAACAAGTAGGCCGTTTGTAAAGACCCGCAATCTTTATGTAATTTATAGAGGGCGAAAAAAATGGCAGCAGAGGCGAGACGTAATGTGGCCAGAATGGCCCATGTGGGCCAACTAAAGGCAAAAAAATCGATAACCACCCATATGGGAATGATGATGGTGAAAAGTAAGGACAACAAACCAACGCGGCTCGCAATGATTTTGGCGCGATGTCTGCGTATATGGGCAGAATGTACGAAGGGTACGGCAAGTTCCAAATATTCAGGTACGATGCGCAACTTCTTTAATAAGCTCTGTTTAACAGAATCTGTTTTTGTAAGATGATCCATACTCTTAATTGGCAAAAACGCTAAGTTGCGCCTCCACCATCCCCATATAATTTATTCCCCGCAGGTAAACTATATGGATAAACCGGGACGCGCAATTATCTGAAAGTATGAAAAAAGGCCCGAATGTAGCACAAACGGACCTTTTTTCATGTGATTAAGAGGCGAGATATTACAAACCGTAGGCTGCTGCCAATTCTGGATCGCGTTCGGCAACTTGTTTGGCAAGATCAACGATGACTTTTGCTTGTTTCCAAGTCGCATCATCTTGCATTTTACCATCGATCATAACTGCACCTGTACCATCGGGCATGGCTTCAAGAATACGAATCGCAAATTTGGCTTCATCGACATCAGGAGAGAAAACATGTTTTGCGGTATCGATTTGTTTGGGGTGTAATGACCATGCACCAACACAACCGAGTAGGAATGCGTTACGAAACTGTGCTTCGCAAGCTTCGTTGTCGCTGAAGTCACCAAATGGGCCATAAAAAGCTTTAATACCATTGGATTGACAAGCATCTACCATTTTTGCGACGGTGAAGTGCCATAAATCTTGTTGGTATAAAGTACGCGCTGCGCCTTCTTCTTTGGCATCTTCAAGCACGCCATAAAAAGGATGACCACCGCCAACACGGGTTGTTTTCATTCCGCGTGATGCAGCCAAATCTGCTGGTCCAAGGCTCATGCCATGCATACGAGGGCTGGCAGCAGCGATTTCAGATACATTTTCCACACCCAATGCTGTTTCCAAGATTGCATGGATCATGATGGGTTTTTTGATGTTATGTTTTGCTTCGAGTTGAGCAAGCAATTGATCAAGATAATGGATGTCCCAAGGGCCTTCGACTTTAGGCAACATGATGACATCTAATTTATCACCTGCTTCTGCCATAATTTCAGTTACATCATCTAAAAACCACGGAGAGTTTAAGCAGTTAACGCGCGTCCATAGTGACGTCGTGCCAAAATCATTTTCTTTGGCCGCTTTGATGAAGCCAGCACGGGCTTCTTCTTTCATGTCAGCGGGGATTGCATCTTCAAGGTTGCCAAGGATCACATCTACTTTTTTGATCATGTCGGGCATGCGTGCAACCATTTTTTCCACATGAGGTGGGAAAAAATGGATCATACGTTCTAATTTCACAGGCACGTCACGAAAAGGTTCAGGTGCGCCGATGGCGAGGGATTCGAAGAATTTCTTGGGTGGCTTTTGCGTCATAACTTGGTGTTTCCATCAGTTGTTTTTTAAGGGAGAGTTTCTCATGAACCCTTCGGACCTATAAGCAATTGTGCATTGCAAAAACGCGCTGCACAAGTTTTTTCTGATGACAGAATAATATATTTTAAAATAAAGTTACGTTTGCAACTATTATTCATCTGGGTTGAATAGTTTTGCGAGCGGGTGTTTATTTAAGACCAGTTGTTTTTCACGTTCACCAATTAAATGGGTGTAAATCGTGGTTGTTGAAATATCCGCATGTCCGAGCATTTGTTGTAAAGACCGTAAATCAATATCACGGTCCAACAGATGACTTGCAAAAGAATGGCGAAGAATATGTGCAGAAACTTTTTTTAAGATACCTGCCTTGAGGGCAAGAATACGCAAATCCTTATCGAAAGTTTGGCGCGATAGATGGCCTTCACGTGCGCGTTTCGATGGAAACAGCCATGTACTTTCTTGGCCTTTGTTTAAAAAATCATTGCGCTGGGTTCGATAAAGGCCAACAGCATTGAGTGCCGCTTTTGTTAAAGGCACCATGCGTTCTTTTTCTCCTTTACCTCGTACAATCAACATTTGATTTTGACGCGCAAATGCAGAAAGGGGCAAAGTAATTAATTCTGATATGCGAAGACCACAGGCATAAAGGATTTCAAGCATGGCACTCATACGTAAACCAACAGATGATGTGTCCTCACTTGCTTCTTTTAACAAAATATCCACTTCTTCTTCTGTCAGGTACTTAGGTAATGAACGTCCAATTTTTGGATTATCTAAACTACTGGCGGGGTTATCGTCACGAATACGTTCCGCATATAAAAATTTGAAGAATTGTTTTAACGCAGAAAGGCGACGCGCGCTGGTTCGTGGTGCGTAGCCGCTATCCAGTTGTTTTTTGATAAAGGCACGTAGATTTTCAGTTGTTGCTGTTTTTAGGCTTGTGTTTTTACGGGTTAAAAAATCTTGTAAAATATCTAAATCACGTTTGTAATTCTCAATCGTATTTGTGGCAGCACCACGTTCCACGGACATCATTTGTAAAAAAGATGTCACATGGCGTGATCCTTTGGCAGGAGAAGGTGCGTGTGCCATATTTTCTTCTCCTTAAACTAAGGGTTAAAGACCTGCATTTAAGGCAGCTTCGACAGCCAGCATACGGGCGTTTTGTTCAAGCCCAACCATACGCAAAGCAAATAGGCTATCGCGCATAAACGTCGGATCGGCCATTTTTAAATCATGCATTCCAAGACCGTGTAGAATCATTAAAAGGGTTTCACCTGTTCTTCCGGCAAGACCAGCTTTGTTTAATTTAATCCATACCGCAGGGTTGGTTTTTTGAATGTTAGAAAATTTCGGACCTGTTATTAATGATATCCATAGATCATTGGGGACTGAGAGGCCAAGACCGTCAATTATGGCATAAAGTTGAGCAGCCTTTTGGAAAGATTGTGGAGTTTCTTCTTGTGCTACCCACCATCTGCGTAAAGCTTGATCAATCGCTTTAGGATCGACATCAAACCCGGCCATGGCAGCAAGAGGGCGTAATTTAGTCCAAGCACGTGCTGCCTCTACATCAGAGAAAGACGCATTTCGCAACAAAGTGGCCCATGTTTGTGCATTTTCCCAATCGCCAGCTGCCAATTGGGCGCGCACGGCATGGGGTGCAAACCACAACAGATCAATTGTTTGGTTCATATCCGTGATTATGGGCTGATATAATTTTGCAGTACTGAGATATAAATTTGATTTTTGGGCAAGTTCTAGACCCACGGCCATGGTTTCACTGCTGATGACTGCCAGTTGAGCCTCTTTAACGCTGACTTGGTAAAGCAGGGCCTGAGCCATTTCAGGGGAAAGCTTTTCCGCTCGCGCAAGGGGGTCTTCTAAATCATCTTTTTGGAAATTGACTTTCTTATAACCTGCACTCAAATCTTTGGTTTTTATAATCCCAATCTGGGTGGCTTTTTGCAAAAGGCGAAGTCGATCCTGCATTTTGATTTGAGGAAGCTTTAGTAAAACAGACAGAACATTGGGATTGTCGGAATTAAGAATATTTTCAGATAACTGTGCTTGTGAAGCTTGGATAAGGGCGAGGTTTAAAGCATTTGGCGAGGCTAGGTTTTCAACTTTTCCTGTTTCGCCAGCACTTAGCGCATCCATTAAATCATAAAATATTTTATCTTGGTCACCGCTGTCGCGCAACAGTGATAAAGACAACATTGCCAAATCTGTTTGTTTCGCAAGTATGCGACAAAAGGCCATGGTTTTAAGCCAGAAAACATCCTGACTGGTTTGCGCGTAACGTGCGCTTAGGGCGCATGCTTGGGATGTTTCACCTTCAAGTAAAAGGCTTTCTGCCTCGATAATGGCAAGTTCTGTGGTGCGTTCTTCTTTTGGAGAGGAGCGTAATAAAGAAATAACATCACGAGTTTGGCCCATCTGGGATAATTTAGAAACGCGCAAGGACAATAAAGAACTGGGCCCGGCTTTGCCTTCAGGGGGCTGCGCAGCACTTAATAACAAGCGACGTTGCATGATGCGTAAATGTTCAGAAGAAGCTGCGTTGGGCAATGTTTGTATTAACGCCTCTATAAGGCTGCGCTCGACCCCAGACCACATGTCACTTGAAAAACCGTCTTTGCCGCTTAAAACACCCAATGCTTCACTGTTCACAGTGCCTAGAGACTGTACATTGATGCCACCTGATAATGTTTTCATGGGCACCGCGACTGGATCGGGCGTGGTGGCGGGCGCATTAAATATACGTGGTGAAAGCGTACGAGGTGCGTTTGTATCTTGCGCTAAACCTATAGAGGAAGCGGCAAGCAAGGCGCATGCAGATAGCTTGAGCGTATGAAAAATTTGCATAAGCGGATTAGCGTGGGAAGCGGTCATCAGGAATGACTTTCGACACAGGTGCTGTTGGGGCAGGAATGTCCCAGGTTGCAAGGAAAACACCAGCACCACCGAGCGTTAGAAGCACGAGAATGAGGAGAAATTTAGAAAAAGCCTTCATGACGTTATTTTGTCTTTACGTTTAGAGTAAGAAAAACAGTTAATTTCAAAGCAGTCTAACGGTGTCTTGTGACACTTTCAACGTCTTGAATTGAGATTATGCTTACGAAAATGATAATTCTTAATTAAAGTAGGCAAAATTTTTGAAACTCAATTCTTTCGAAACGAAATATAAAGTGTCTAATAAAAAAACTATACCATTGCTACCCAAAGGGCGTTCCCTCGTAATTGTGGGGCTTATGGGGGCTGGAAAAACCTGTATTGGGCGAGAAATCGCCAAAAGATGCCATGTGCAATTTGTTGATGCCGATCGCGAAATCGAAGAAGCTGCGGGCTGTTCAGTGGCAGATATTTTTGATTTATACGGCGAAAAAGAATTTCGCGAGGGTGAACGTCGTGTGATTAAGCGTATTTTGGAAGGCGATTCGTGCGTGCTTGCAACGGGCGGGGGTGCATTTATGAATGATGAAACCCGTAAATTGATCGGCGAGACAGGCACGAGTCTTTGGTTAAAGGCGGACGTTGATGTGTTGATCAAACGCACAACAGGGCGCAAGCATAGGCCGCTGCTTAATCAAGGCGACCCTGCAAATACCTTGAGAGTTTTAGCAGAAGAAAGATATCCCATTTATGAAAAAGCCGATGTGGTTGTTGATACATTAGATGAGAATCTGGATGTAACCATCTTACGCGTCTTAAAAGCCCTTGAAATTAGAGTGTAGCGCAATGAAATCAGTAGATGAAAAATTACACGTAAGCCTTGGTGAGCGTAGTTATGATATCATAACGGGTTCCGGTGTTTTGCAAGACGCTGGGCACCTGTTTTTGCCTTTATTGAAAAGCAAACGTGTTGTCATTGTTAGTGATGCAAATGTGGCACCTCTTTATCTGGAAAAGTTACAGACCGTTCTTGAGGCAAGCGCAATTGCACATGAGGCGATTGTTTTACCTGCAGGTGAAGCAACAAAATCAATGGCTGTTTTTGAAGGCTTGCTGGAAGATATTCTTGCGTTGGGAATTGAACGTGGCACGTGCCTTATCGCGCTGGGCGGCGGGGTGATTGGTGACATAACAGGTTTTGCAGCCAGCAGTTTGCTGCGCGGGATTGATTTCATTCAAGTGCCGACAACCTTGTTGTCTCAAGTCGATAGTTCTGTTGGTGGCAAGACAGGTATTAATTCAAAGGCTGGTAAAAACCTTATTGGGGCTTTTCATCAACCCTTGATGGTCTTGATCGATACAGACAGTTTAAACACATTACCCAAACGCGAACTATTGGCGGGTTATGCAGAAGTTGCGAAATATGGATTGTTGGGAGATGTAGAATTCTTTTCTTGGTTGGAAAAAAATGCACAAGCTCTTATTGCTGGAGATCAAGACCACCGCAAAGAAGCGATCGTGAAAAGTTGCGCAGCCAAAGCTGATGTTGTGTCACGTGATGAAAGGGAAGGTGGTTTGCGTGCCCTTTTAAACCTTGGACATACATTTGGGCATGCGCTTGAAAAAGAATGTGGTTACGCAGGTGATTTACTTCACGGTGAAGCTGTTTCAATCGGTATGGTCATGGCCTTTGAATTTTGTGCGCAAACGAATTTATGCCCTCAAATAGATGTTGAACGTGTGAAACGTCACCTTATATCTTTGGGGATGCCTGTTGATTTAAGCGGTTTACCCAATAAAGATTGGACATCAGATTTGTTGATGAAACATATGATGAAAGATAAGAAAGTCAAAGATGGCAAGGTCACTTTTATTTTGGTGCGTGCCATTGGAGAGGCCTATCTCAGCCGTGATGTTGAAGACGCGGATCTTAAAACCTATTTAGATGATTTATTACAGCGGTCGAGATCTTGACCTCACGACCTTATGGAAGCATAAAAGCATGATATGGATTATTGGCGCCATTGTATTATTGATTATATTGTCCGCTTTTTTTTCAGGTTCAGAGACAGCGTTGACCGCAGCTTCGCGTCCGCTCATGCATCAATTGGAACAAAATGATGATGATGGACGCGCAAAGATCGTAAACCGTTTATTGGATTCAAAAGAACGCCTTATCGGGGCGATTCTATTGGGTAATAACTTGGTTAATATTTTGGCTTCGGCCTTGGCAACCAGCTTGATGATCTCTTTGTTTGGAGAAACAGGCGTGGTTTGGGCCACGTTGACTATGACGGTTGTTGTTTTGATTTTTGCTGAAATTTTGCCCAAAACTTTTGCTTTTCAAAATGCCAATAAAATGGCGTTGGCCATTGCCCCCGTGATGAAAATGATGGTTTTTATCCTGGCCCCGATCACGTTGACAACGCAGTGGTTTGTCGGCGGTCTTTTGAAGATGTTTGGCCTAAATACAGAAGAAGATACAACCCATAAAGCAGAAGAACTACGCGGTGCAATTAATCTGCATGATGGGCATGATGATATTGCGATTAACCAAGAACGTACGATGTTGCACAGCATCTTAGATTTGGCCGAGGTCGAAGTTGGTGAAATTATGACACATCGCAAAAGTGTTGTGATGGTGGATGTAAATTTAAAAGCGGATGAAATTGTACAACAGATTTTAGATAGCCCTTACACGCGCATCCCTCTTTATCGTGGTCAACCGGACAATATCATTGGCGTGTTACATGCAAAAGCCTTGCTGCGTGCACTGCGCAGTCAAAGTGGTGCAGTTGAAGGATTGAATGTTGAGGCCTTAGCAAGCAAAACATGGTTTATCCCAGAAGCAACATCTTTGATGGGGCAATTGGAAGCGTTCCGTGCGCGCCGTGAACATTTTGCCATCGTGATTGATGAATATAGTACGGTTATGGGTATTGTGACCTTAGAAGATATTCTGGAAGAAATTGTTGGCGATATCGTTGATGAACATGATGATGCGGTTGAAGGTGTTCAAAAAGAAGAAGAGGGCATCTATACGATGGATGGCACCGTCACTATTCGTGATTTAAATCGCGAGTTTGATTGGCGTTTACCAGATGAAGAAGCCGCGACAATTGCAGGGTTATTATTGCATGAGGCACGCCGTATTCCCGATGTAGGGCAAGTTTTCCGTTTCTTTGGTTTTCAATTCACTGTGTTGGAAAGAAAGCGAAATCAAATCACTTCCATTCGAGTTTTCGTACCTAAAGATGAAAATAACAGCCTTAATACATAGATTTTACTAGAAACAATTTGAAACATATGGTTTCCTACTTATGTTTTAAATGAACCTCATTCGCAATAAATGAGGATTTCTATAAACTATATAGTGAGGAACAGGATGCAGAAGAAATTAGTTCCCGATGTAATTAAAGAATGTCGTTGCATAACTTTTGGACCCGAGCAAAATGTTCATGAAGCTGCGGCATTGATGACGACGCAAAATATTGGTGCACTTGCTGTCGTTGAAAATGACGAATTGATCGGCATTGTGACCGAACGCGACATGATGCGAAAAGTTGTGGCAACTGGGGTGGATGCCGATAAGACGCTCATTCGCGATATCATGACAGCAAACCCAGATACCGTTACAGGTGATTGCTTGGCAGGCCAGGCATTGAAAATGATGGTGACCAAAGGATACCGTCACTTACCTCTCGTAACGGACGATGGTAAAATCTGTGGCATGGTATCGGTTCGCGATCTTTATGAAGCGGTCCAAGATGGATTGAAAGAAGATCTGGAAAGCGTTGAAAATTATGTTCATGGTGGCGATGGATATGGTGTTGGGTCTTAAACGACTTAACCTTTGACAGTTTTTATAATAGATTAGGCTGTCTGCTTTATATTCTGTAAGGCAGTGCAGCCTATTGTCTTTATATAACTGATTGTCTGATCATGCCCTTAACAACTCCCGTTAGCCGAAAACACCTCCACACCCGCGAAGTTTCCTTTACAGGATATGAGCGCGAAGACGGCTTGTTTGACATAGAAGGGCATTTGGTTGATACGAAAACCTATGGTTTTCCCAATAAAGACCGCGGCGAGATTAAAGCGGGTGAAGCCATCCATAACATGCGTATACGCTTGACCGTGGATGATACGATGACCGTCATGGCGGTCGATACTGTAATTGATGATAGCCCGTTTAATGTGTGCGGTAATATTACGCCAGCTTTTAATGTTCTTGTCGGTTTACAAATCGGGCCGGGCTGGAACCGTCGTGTGCGTGAAAAACTAGGTGGTATTAAAGGCTGCACCCATTTGGTCGAAATGTTAGGGCCAATTGCAACAGCAACCTATCAAACACTTTACCCCGCCTTAAAAAGAAGACGCGAAAGTTTACCTGAAGACGAACGCGATAAACCTTCTTTGATTGATGGCTGTCACGCCATGAACAGTGGGGGTGATTTGGTGAAAGAACGCTGGCCAGAATATTATGTCGAGAAAAAAGCACTTAAGTCCTAAATGAACTGGCATTATGAAGGAATATTAACCATAACGTTGTAATGGTTAATATTCCTAAATATTGCGTAAAGGGTTGAGGGGGATTATTTCTCATACTCCTTTAGGGTTAAGGTTTTCATCACCAAGGCATGAACACGGCCTTTCATTTCTTCGCTCAAAACGTCATAGACCATGCGCTGACGTTGTACGCGAGCGACACCTTCAAAGACATCTGATACGATTAAAAGTTGGAAATGACTTTCACCCTGTGGGTTTGCACCTGCATGACCGGCATGAAGGTACGATTCGTCTTCAAGCTTGAAAACAGAAGGGTTGAAGGCGGTTTTGAGCTTTTTTTGCATGATTTGAGAAACTGACACGATAGGGTCCTTTATCACTAACGGGTTGAATTATAATAACCTTGAGTTTGGTTGCGCTTTCAACTTAAGGATTATGTAACGAGAGGCTTGCGAAACTTAGGTGGATACTATACTAAGGGAGTACGAACAAAAGAAGAATACTAAAAAAACACTCTGAGAGATAGAAACAGGCTTATAAAATGTCAATTCTGTTATTGGGAGCTTAAAAAAGCTATGTCGGAAAGTACGAATAAAAAAAAGGCAGATGACGTTGATCGTTTTGTCGGTGAGAAAATCCGTGAACGGCGTATCATGTTAGGTCTTACACAGCAAGAACTTGCGTTTGGTATTGGTGTAACATACCAACAAGCCCATAAGTATGAACAAGGTGTGAACCGTGTATCTGCGGGGCGTTTGTTTGAAATTTCACGTATGTTGAATACACCTGTCGAATTTTTCTTTGATGGTTTGGGTGGTGAAACTGTACGTGAAACAAACACACGCGAACGTATGGGGTTGGAGCTATCACGTCATTTTTCATTGATTCGAAATGAAAAATATCAAGAAGCTCTTTCAAGTCTAGCGCGTGCTTTAGCCGAAGAAAAATAGAAATCTATTTTATCATTTTATTTAAATCCGGCAGATCTCAGATTTGTCGGATTTTTTTGTTTCTTTTTCATTTGCGCTGGCCTTGCTATAAGCACATTACTTTCCCATATTCTTGGGATGCAACCAACGTGGACATGTGCCTTGAATTCTGAAAATAACCTTCGCTTCAATAGCCGGTTTTGGGAAAGCCAAAATGAAAGGCACGACCCTGATGCGCCAAAATGTGAATGGCCGCATTGTGCGGATGAAGGTAACTTTAAGGCACCCAAAACACGCGAAGATTTACGCAACTATCGTCTTTTTTGTTTGGAACATGTGCGTCAATATAACAAACGCTGGAATTTCTATGAAGGCATGGATATGGACGACATCGAACAAGATATGCAAAAAGATCGAAATTGGCAGCGTCCGACGTGGAATTTTGGTACGAAGAAAAAACATCCAAGCCATAAAAATACAAGGTTTAAAGATGATTTCGGTTTCTTCAATGAAGATGGCAGTTTTAAGGGCGAGCCAGAAGATGACTACACGCAATTTGACTTTGAACAACGCAAAGCTTTTGCCCTTTTAGACCTGAAGCCGGATGTTACGATGATGGAATTGAGAAAACGTTATAAAGTTTTGGTGAAAAAACATCATCC
>Ga0105358_10000244_pt1 | contig 25455 bp, 17 predicted proteins | sample GOMGulsemesocosm_5_FD_83509 | JGI IMG/M metagenome (GOLD analysis project Ga0105358, IMG submission 83509) | Methane-oxidizing microbial communities from mesocosms in the Gulf of Mexico - GOM15C Gulf of Mexico | ecosystem: Environmental > Aquatic > Marine > Cold seeps | place: Gulf of Mexico... | reverse complement strand
CCCATTCCGAACTCAGAAGTGAAATGCAGTAGCGCCGATGGTAGTGTGGGAGTTCCCATGTGAGAGTAGGACATTGCTAAGCTTCTATTAAGAGAAGCCCGATTCGAAAGAGTCGGGCTTTTTGCTTTTACAAAACCTGTAGTTTTTACTATGGGTTTTTTATTGTTCCGTTTTCGTTTATTGTTTTGGAGTCTCTAGGTTTAATGAGAAAATTGTTATCTTCCCCTGCTAAAATGGCATTATCAGATGTCGAGAATTCACTTTATCAAAAATCGTTAACTTATATTGCCGAATTAAGCTTGAATTTAATGGCAGTAAAGGTAACTAACCATCCAGTCGATTTTCTGGGGTGGTGCAGTGAGTTGTCAGTAATATGTAAGCAAGGCATCAATCGGGACTTATTAGATGATGAGCAATTTAAGCCATTACAAAAACTGATTACTGTATTGGAGTTAGGCGCTAGTGCCAGCCAACTAAAAATGGCTCGTATAGCTCCTTGGCCGATATTTGTTAGCTTTATCGAGCAACAAGCAGAATTACACGCGCTTGAAGAGCGTTTACGTTTATTAGACTATGTACGTGAACTTGAACAAACCTCATTAGTGGATATGACTGAACTTGATCGTTTAGCATTCGCAGGTAAGCACACTAATCAACATAGCCACATAGAATACGACTTTGATATTGAATGGTTTGCTTCAACAAAAGGGGCTAAAATCTTTCATACTTTACTCACAGAGCAGACAAGTAAATTTGATGAGGCACTTAGCTTTATTCCATTAACTGGTGATGTAACACCTAGTGAATATCAACTATTTGTAAATGCTTATAAAGACATATTTACTTCGTATACGAAAGATAAATCAAGCGGTGAAAAAGCACCTTTAGCAGCTGCAAGTCGCTTATTGGCAATGCGACGTCCAGATCAGTTTATTGCCCTTACTAACACAAAAATAGACACTCTATGCCAAGGGCTTGGCATCGTAAAATTTAACAATTTCGATTTTGAAAGCTATTGGCAAGATTTGATTGGAACAATGCGTACTTTTGCTTGGTGGCATCAAAGTGAGCCAGTTGAGGGGCGTGAGCGTAAATTATGGCAAGCACGAGCAATCCTTGTAGATTTATTTCTTTTTGCAGATGAAGACTTTGCCTTTAGCTCAAATTACCTGAGAATTCGTGATAAAAAACTCAACAATAGTATAAGCAGCTATAAGTCATCGCGTAGCCCACGCGTTAAGTTAACTACAGATGAAATTGTAGACCAAGCATTGGCAGAAGATGAAATGCCTGACTATATCAGAGGTAAACGCGATACCATCATCAACGAAGTTAAAAAAGGAAAAAATGTTGAGCATGTTATTGGCTTAATGCGTGCTATTTTTGGCTAATAATTTATATTCTGTTTATCAAAATATAGTAATTCCGCTTTTGTAAATGGCAACATTAGCGGACCAGAGATAATTTCGGGGTTATATTATTTTCAATCGGTTCAAGATCAACTGTTTCTAATTTCAATTGATTGTTTTTAAAACGATCAAATTGCATTTGTTTCATACCAAATTTCTTGCAAAAACGCATAAATATTTGATAATCCTCTTTGCTGAATTTTTCATCTTCGCGTGTCATTAGGCCATCAATATAGGCGTTATTACCATTAAATGATAAATTTGCAATGGCATTGTATGGTTTTCCATAACTATTAACCTTGATCGCACGTACTGATTTTACTTCGAAAATCCAATTATCTAGTTGTATAAAACGTGATGTTGTATCTGTCATTATTGTACCTTAAAGAAAAAACGGCTAACTTACTTAGCGAGTAGCCGAAATGTTACGCGATTAAATTTGAACTGAAAAAATGTTTGTCATCAAACGGAACAACATTTTTGTTCAATATTGATTAATTATTTTGTGATGTACTTAGCAAACTCATCTCTACTGATAGTAGCGTCGCTATTTGAATCAATCGTAGTAAAAGCATCGTGAATCATTTTATATTCTTCAGTTTCTACGAGGCTAAGTAAGTTATTTTTATCTAAATCAAGCTGCTCAAATTTGATGTTTGTAGGTGCAGGTGTTGTTATGGCTGGAATGCTTTTTGGTATAATATCTTTTGCGCTAACAAGTGAAGAAGCTAAAGCTGTAGCAACGACAGCGAATGTTACCTTTATTAAACTAATGTTTTTCATTTTTCTTCCTTTTAAATATAAATTGTAAAATTAACATAGTATCTTGATTTCACGCTTACTAAAGCACTAACCATGCCAACCAAGTAAGCCGTTGATTTTAAATGTTAAACAAAAATTTAAGTCTAAGAAAGGTACTTGATCTGTTGCCAATAAGAGACAGATATATTTTTATAAAAAAAATTATTAGTTATAAATAAAGAAATAATATGTTAAAGCATCTAACAATCAGTAGTTTAAGGTATATGATTATACTTTATGGTAACTGTTGCCACTTGGCGACATGCTTGCGTTTTATATTCATTTCGCATAAAAAGGCGTAATTCATCATTTTTATTTAAAAAATTTAAGGGTCAGAACCCAAAGTGTCAACAAAAACGCCGAAAAATCTTCCTTTACCCAATAGTGCTTTTACTATAGGTGCATTATCAATTAAAAAATTGACCTTGTTGGGTTTTACGTTGGTCGCGCTCCCCTTAGTCCTTGCTTTAATTTATAGCACGACACAAGTTAATCTAATGTCAAAGCAGTCAGCTCAAGCGATATTTTCGGTAGTAGCTTTAACGAAAGTAAATCGCGAGTTAAATAAAAATCAGCTGAAACTAGAACGATATGCTAGTCAATATATAGTGTTAAAGGACGTTGAACTTAAAGTCGATTATTTAGCCCTAGAAGCGCAAATTTTGGCATTAGTTAATGATGATTTAGCTGTATACAAAGATGATGAATTAAAGAAATTCAGTCAAAAGTTTTCCTCTATTATTACAATACTTCATGAGTTCATTTCAACTAAATCTATTGATGATAACACCTTAGAAATCATACAAAATCAGTTTGTAGCATTAACTGATGTGAGTCGTGAAATACACATACGTAGCGATGAGTTGATTAACAATCAAGCGAGTAAAATTGATAAAACAGCGAAGCAAGTCAGTGATACCATCTTGATTAGCTTATTAATTATTCCTATGATTTCAATCATAGCAGGTGTGTTTATATATTTAATTACGACACCTTTAAAAGTATTAATAGCAAAAATACAATCGTTGGAAAAAGGTGATTTTGATAAAGAAATTAAGTTAAGAGGTTCGCCAGAAATAACAGAAATAGCTGATGCACTTGAAATTATGCGCTTACGCTTACATGCGCTAGAATTGCAAAAATCTAGTTTTATCCGCCATATTTCACATGAGCTAAAAACACCTTTGGCTGCCATTAGAGAAGGAACAGAGCTTCTCTACGATAACAGTGTGGGTAAATTGAACGATGAGCAACAAGAGATTTGCTACATAATCAAAGACAGCGTGAATCGACTACAGCGACTTATTGAAGACCTACTTAACTTTAACATTGTTTTAGACTCTACTAGTTTACAAGACAGTGAGAAAATTTCCCTACAACAACTATTAGACAATGTATTGTCTGATCATAAACTAGATATTAAACGCAAAAAACTCGAAATTAATCAAGTGAATGAAGAAGTGGTTATTTACAGTAATGCTAAGCAATTAAAAGTGGTGTTAGATAATATTTTATCGAACGCAATTAAATACTCTTCAGATCATGGCGTAATCAGTATTTACACTGAATTTAAAAATAAACAATTACAGCTATTAATAGCGGATAATGGTCCAGGTATAAACTCTGATATTAAAGATAAAATTTTTGATGCTTTTTATCAAGGTCCGGCACCAGAGAATAGCCAGATTAAAGGTAGTGGCCTTGGCCTTACTATTGTTAAAGAGCTCTTGATGCGCCTTAATGGCGAGATAAGTATCGAAAGTAATAGGTTAAATAAAAAGGGTACAAGGGTTCAAATAACGTTACCCAGAGTTGAAAGAATTGGAGAGAAATAGTGAGACTACAAGTCTGTAAACGATCATTAAGTCTTCATACAATAGAGAAGCATATGATAAAACAGCGTATGCCTTTATTCGTGATTATACTATTATCTGCTTTGAGTGGATGCCAGCTAATGACAGATTCATATAGTAATAAGGTTGACTTTAGCGACTACTACCTGTGGATAAAAAGCTTAAATGAAGATGAAATAGCACAAGAAATAATCGAACAAAAAAACAATAAACAATCGGGCTATGTAAAAGCTGATGTTCAATTAATCATGTTATATAGCCTGCCTAATTCACCAATTCATAATCCTTACACTGCAAAAACCATGCTCAATGATTACCCATTAGAGCCTTATAATAGCTCAACTTTTAGTTCTACAGATTTAGCTTTTATTGTCATGCTAAAGGATCAGCTTAATCAACAATTGCTGTTGTTAGAACAACTGACCAACTACAAAGGTGCATATCAACAATCTAAAAAAATAACCACAGCACAACAATTTAAAATTAACCAAAGTAATAAAAAGATTAATCAACTCAATAAACAAATTATTCAGCTTAAAAAAATTGAAAAAACTATTAGTGAACGTGGGCAGTAACTGTAATGAAAAATGTTAATATAGAATTAAAGAAAAAAATATTAATCGTTGATGATGACCCTAACCTACTGCGCTTACTGGGAATTAGGCTTTCAGCTGCAGGTTACAATGTAGAGTCTGCTGCGAGTGCGAAAATTTCTTTGGGTATATTAAAAAGTTTTCAGCCTCATATGGTTATTAGTGATTTGCGTATGGAGGGTATGGATGGCATGGCATTGTTTGAGCAAATTAGAAAGCAATATCCACAAATGCCTGTGGTTATTATGACTGCCCATGGCACAATTCCAGATGCAATCAATGCGACAAAACAAGGTGTTTTTAGTTTTTTGACAAAACCGTTTGAAAGCCAAGAGTTGCTAGAAACAGTACAAAAAGCGATTGAACTTCAGCCTTCAATTTCTCAAAATAACCCCAAAGAGTCCTCTTGGCGTGCAAATATAATTAGCCGAAGTGCAATTATGGAGTCTCTCTTACAACAAACAAATCAAGTAGCACAAAGTGACTTTAGCCTATTAATCCATAGCCAAAGTGGTACAGGGAAAGAGCTGTTAGCAAAAGCGATTCATCAAGCCAGTAATCGCCATAAAAAACCGTTTACCGCGATAAATTGTGCTGCAATTCCAGAGCAGTTACTAGAATCAGAGCTTTTTGGCCATGTTAAAGGTGCATTTACAGGTGCGAGTAAGAACCATGTCGGATTATTTCAAGCGACTAATGGAGGAACATTATTTTTAGATGAAATTGGCGATATGCCAATGAGTTTTCAAGTGAAGTTATTAAGAGCTATACAGGAAAAAGAAATTCGTCCAGTGGGTAGTACTCAATCAATAAAAACTGATGTGCGTATCATCTCAGCTACTCATAAAAACCTACAGCGAGCAATAATTGATAAAACCTTTAGAGAAGACTTATATTACCGTCTTAATGTGGTTGAATTAGAACTGCCTCCACTTTCACAAAGGCGCGAAGACATCCCGTTATTGGCGCAACATTTTCTATCTCATGTTGAGGTGACGTCACTTAGTAAAGTTAACGGTTTTTCAGCTGAAGCAATGGAGTTATTAATTAGCGCCCCTTGGCCAGGTAATATTCGTCAATTGCAAAATGTGGTTGAACAAAGTGTCGCTTTATCAACAGGACCATTAATAAATGCTTCTTTGGTGAGGAGTGCATTACGTGAAAAGACATCTGAATTACCTTCTTTTCAAGAGGCCAGAGATCAATTTGAACGAGACTATTTAGCTAACTTATTAAAAATGACAGCCGGAAATGTTGCTCAAGCAGCGAGAATAGCGCAACGAAATAGAACGGACTTTTATAAACTATTGAATAGGCATCACCTTAATGCTGAAGCATTTAGGGAATAATGAACATAGTGGGTAAATGAAGCTAGATCCACTATTTAGTATTATCAAATTCTAGCTGTTATCAGCAATTTTATATTATTTATCCAAAACTGTAAAACCATGGCAATCCGCCTGATTGATGGGAAGGGTTATATCTTTGCCTTAAAATCAAATTTGCGAGGCAATGAGCAAATAAGCAGCTGTTTCGTCCACTATCGATCAACGTTATTTCTCTTCAAAAATAAATGGTACCGCTCTTTGGGTATTCGAATCTGTTTACGATAGCATCAGTTAACTCAAATCAAACCGCTTGTCCACAAGCCCAACCACTAGACCAACACCACTGAAAATTATAACCACCAAGCCAGCCAGTAACATCGACGACTTCACCAATAAAATATAAGCCTTTAGATTTTTTGGCTTCAAAAGTTTTGGAGGAAAGTTCGTCGGTATTGATACCCCCTAATGTTACCTCTGCAGTGCGATAGCCTTCAGTACCATTGGGTTTTATTTTCCAAGCATGGATTACATTGGCTAAATTATCTATCTCATCATGGTTTAACTGATTTACGGCTTTATCAGCGACTATTGTAGTCAACGTACCATCATTAATTAATGCTTCAATGAAGCGCTTGGGAATTAAAGTTGCTAAAAGGTTTTTTAATGACTTTTGAGGTTGTTGCTCACGCCAGTTATTGATAATCCCTTGGAGATTACTTTCAGGTAATAAATTGATAGTAACCGCTTCACCTGCTTGCCAAAAAGAGGAGATTTGTAATATGGCAGGTCCAGATAAGCCTCGATGGGTAAAAAGGATGTTTTCACGAAAACTCATACCTCCTTCACTTGTTACCTGACAGTCGATACTAATGCCAGATAAGCCTTCGAAGCGTGTTTTATCATGATCATGCAAGGTGAAAGGTACTAAGGCAGCTATAGTGGGTAAAACATCTATCTCGAATTGTTCGGCAACTTTATAGCCAATAGGAGATGCACCTAGTTTTGGCATAGTAAGCCCACCAGAGGCAATAACCAATGACTCGCATTGATAGTCTTTATCAGACGTTTTTATCAGGTAACTATGTTCGGAGTTCTTACTTACTGAAAGCACTTCAGTACGCAGGTCAATAGATACTCCTGCCCAATCACACTCGGTAAGTAAAACATCAACGATATCTTGAGCACTATCATCACAGAACAGTTGTCCTAATGTTTTATGATGGTAATTAACGCCATGCCTATCAACAAGCTCAACAAAATCATCGGCAGTAAATCGACTTAAAGCTGATTTAACAAAATGAGGGTTTTGACAAATAAAGTTACTCGGAGTTGTACCCTGGTTAGTAAAGTTACAACGGCCACCACCACTGATTAATACTTTACGAGCGGGCTTTTTACCCATATCAATCACAGTAACGCTGCGACCACGGTAACCAGCACTGGCAGCGCACATCAAGCCTGCGGCGCCAGCACCTATAATGAGTATATCAGTAGTCGTTATTGCCATAACTTAAAGGGCTGTTTCAGTCATAATGCTCGTTGAGCCTGTTTTAGCCATTTCGGCTAAATCTTTATCAATAAAAAATAGTGCGTGACCGTCGTGACCTACCAAGTTAATTTTATCTAAAACACCTTTAAATAACGTTTCTTCTTCGTGTTGTTCAGCAACATACCATTGTAGGAAATTAAAAGTAGAGTAGTCTTGATTGGTAAAAGCTTGGTGCGCGAGTGCATTAATTTTTTCAGTTATTAAACACTCATGCTCATAGGTTTTCTCAAAAATGTCAGCTAAAGATTCAAATTCATGTGGCGGCGCATCAATAGCACCGAGTATAGGTAAAGCACCAGTTTCACTAACATAGGTAAATAAACGAGTCATGTGATCCATTTCTTCAGCAGCGTGTTTACGCATAAATTCAGCTGCGCCAGTAAACCCCTTTTCTTCGCACCAAGCACTCATTTGTAAGTAGAGATTTGAAGAGTAAAATTCTAAATTAATTTGAGCGTTCAGTTGAGTAACCATTGGTGCTTTTAGCATGAATAAGCCTTTTGTTAAATGAGTTTTATATCGCAATCTGGAGTTGTTTTGCCTGTTTATTTATAGGCACAAATTGGCAAGTAATTGTTATTGTTTTTCAATGGTGGTAAGTGTCTAATAAAATTAGATGGCAATCAATACATATATGATAAAAACACTAAGAATGTAGCACTCGTTGTGGTTGATTTAATTTCTTGTCATAACCCTTTAGGGGGCGGGAAAATTAACCAGAAAAAGCATGATGTAAGTTGGACTCGTTTGGTAATTAATGTAGAGCAGTGTCAGCGAACTTGAAAGAAGAAAATCATTAATTTTTTTGAAAATGGTGATACTGAATATTCATGTCTATGGCGTAGATATTAAAATGTTAACCATGATTTCGTTTATACTTAGCGTGAACTATATAGTGAGGTGAGTATGGAAGAAGTAGTAAAAGTTACATCAAGTAAACTTGAAGATGTAGACGCGGCTATTGCTGAAATAAATCAGCAATTTGATGTGGCGTCGACTACACTTCTCTTATTTTTTTTCTCTACTTCATATAATAAAGAAGCATTAGCAAAAGCAGTTCAGCAACACTTTTCTTCCATTATGGTTATTGGTTGTTCAACTTCTGGAGAGATTGGTAAAGAGGGCTACAATCAGCACAGCATTACAGCTATTGCTTTTTCAACCAACGAGTTTCAGGTAAGTGCAGCACTTTATCCTAACATTAAGCAGCTTCAATTGACGCAATGGCATAATAAAACTATTGAACTGTATGAAAGCCATAGAAGTAATTTCAATATTGAAAATAAAAAAGAAATGTTTTCTTTACTGCTTATTGACGGCTTGTCTCGCTGTGAAGAGTCTTTTGTTCGCGTTGTTTCGAAGGCTATGAGAGGGGGGCCAATGATTGGTGGATCTGCTGGCGATGATCTACAGTTCAGTGAAACGTATATTTTTTATAAAGGAAAAATGCATGTTAATTGTGGCGTATTACTATTAATCTCTACAAAATTGCCTTTTACTATATTCAAATCTCAACATATTCACGCTACCGATAAAAAAGTAGTCGTGACTGGTGCTATACCAGAAAAGCGCGTTATTACTGAATTAAATGGCTTTCCAGCTGCCGAAGAATATGCTCGAATGCTTGGGTTAACAGAACCAGCACAACTAACAGATACCATGATAGCTAAGAATCCGGTGTTAGTGGTAATAGGTAATAATGAATATGTACGCTCTATACAAGGTGTAAATCAAGATGGAAGTATAACTTTCTATTGTGCTATTGATTTAGGGATTGTCTTACGTATAGCCAAAGGAAGGGATCTTTACACTAGCTTAGAAAAATCAATTAATGATATTCAACATAAAATAGGTGACATTCAAACGATGATTACCTTTGACTGTATTTTGCGTCGGTTAGAGCTATTAGAAAATAATCAATTAGCCGAGGTTGGGGCGTTATTAAGTAAATATAATGCGGGTGGGTTTAATACTTATGGTGAACAAATTGATGGTGTGCATATGAACCAAACCTGTACAGGAGTCGCAATTGGGTATGCTGATGAATAAGGATGATGAGCAACATAAAGCAGAAATTATTCGATTAAATAAGATTATTGACGTGTTAACTGAGCGTGCTGAACAGGGCATTAACAATGAATCAAGTGACTTTTCTTTATTTCAAACCACAATTACTTTAGAGGAGCAAGTTCGCGTAAGAACAGAAGAGTTAAATACGGCATTAGAGAGTTTAACAAGATCTAATATGGAATTAGATCTCTCATTAAACGAGCTCAACCATATGCAGCAACAATTGGTTGAATCCGCAAAAATGGCTTCTTTAGGACATTTAGTTGCTGGCGTTGCCCATGAATTAAACACACCTATTGGTGTTTGTATAACAGGGGCGTCTTGTCTAAGTGAAAATACAAAAAAAATAGATGATGTCTTAAATAGTGATAAAATGACTAAATCAGCGCTAACACAATATATTGATTCAGTTTCTGAGATAGGAGAGTTAATGGCTGCTAACTTGACTAAAGCTTCAAGTTTGATCAGTCATTTCAAACAAGCTAGCGTTGATGCCGCTTATGAGGAAATAGCTGCTTTTAATCTATATAACCACTTACAAAAGGTTGTTAGCACTTTATCAGAGCAACTTGCCACTAAACATATCAAAGTAAATATAAAATGCTCAACTTCTATTATAATCGACAGTTACGCTGGCGTATTTTCACAAATTATTAGAAGCCTACTCATTAACTCATTATTTTATGGCTATGATAAAAAAAACACCGGTTGTATTACTATTCAAGTTCAACAAGAAGTAAATCAATTAACACTTGTTTATCAAGATGATGGCAAGGGGATGTCGCAGGCAATCGTGAAGAATATTTTTGAACCTTTCTTTACCACTAATCGAAATAAAGGGGGAACAGGTTTAGATATGTTTATTTTTTATAACTTAATAACACAAAAGCTTGGTGGTGACGTGACTTGTTCAAGTGAACTTGATAAAGGCGTCATTTTTAAGTTAAGTTTACCTAACTTGAAAATATCTAACACAGCTACTTAGTAGCTTATTATCTTTTGCTACTAAGTACACTCGTTGGGCTAATGTGTTGAATAGGATAACAACATAGCACGATGATGAACTCTTTATACTCGATAATCCCGGTTTAGGAGTGCCAATAAGAAATTGAAAAACGGCCCTGAACTTCTTTATTATTGAGTTCGAAGGCCGTTAAATGACTTCATTTAAAACTGGTATTTACACCAAAGGTGTTACAGATTATTTTTTTGTTTATACATACTTATGTCAGCCTTGCGCAGCAATGCTTGTAAATTATTACCGTCATGGGGGTAAACAGCAGTTCCAATACTAGCTCTTAATTCAATAGTGCTGCCATCTATCTCAATATTTTTATTGAGTGATGTTTGAATTGACTCAATCAGGTTAACTTGTATTTTATCCAAGCTGTAATTTTCAAGCATAACTACAAATTCATCACCACCAAGCCTAGCGACAAAGTCAGATGCTCGAATGTTTCTTCGAACTCTTTCAGTTGCTTCAATCAATACCTTGTCGCCTTTATCATGTCCGTACTGATCATTAATCTGTTTAAAATCATTTAAATCAATAAAGAGGAACGCAATATGCTGACCCTTATCGTGAGCTTTTTTTATAGAAGCGGTCGCACGTTCCTCTAATAAATAGCGATTGCCGATATTTGTTAAGTGATCATATAAAGCCATTTCGCGCAGTTTTTTCCGGGTAATAACATGCTCTGCGATTTCTGTTTGTAACTTTAAGTTGACTTCTATTGAGCTGATTTCATTTTTTGAGACCTTTAAACCCTTACTGATAAATAATATACCACCAGACATTAAAAGTATTAATGTTATTACGCTGATATCATTAGGTTTATATAGAAGGAATATTGTTAGTGGAAGAAAAATGCTGATATTAAACAAGATATAATAAATAGGAACAACAGAGTATTGGAAAATAGCAATTGCTATTGAAACCAAATAAATAGATAAAAGAAAAAGAATGCCAATTTCGATATTTTCATCTGGTAGTAAAGTAACAGCCATAGCATATAAAAGACCAATCAAGCATCCAAGAAAAATACGTAATCGTAGAAAAAAGGCTAATTTATTATTCTCTGGTTTGTGTCTTGTTACATATCGCGAAACAATAATTAACACAATAGCAATAGCAGAAGTCATTAAAAAAAGTAGCGCGGTAAGTTTTTTTTCAGCACCATGAACATATAGAATCAGAGCGATTAATCCAGCCCCATAAATAAGCCCCATCATATTGGAAATGGAGTAACTAAAAAAACGAAAAGTACGTTGGCGAAAAACTTCTTGTTCTTCGGTATTAACAGGGAAAGTCAAAGAAAATAAGCTACTAAGGTTCACATTATATCCTGATTTGCGACATCTAAAATAAAGAATAGCTCAGGCTTAAATTAATAACTACTATTTAAAGGCGCTTTGTTGACTTAGAGTAAACTGAATTCTCTTAAGCCACCAGCTATTTGCTATGGTGACCATGAGTACCGTAGTTTATTAAACACAAAGGATGTTAACTTCTTCTATGTTGTTAATGATAATGAATAAGAAATGAATAGCTAATCGTACGACTAAACTTTAGGAATCGCCTTATTAACATAAACATCGAAACGGTTTTTTTTCATTTTGATGCTTGTTGTGGGGGCTTGATTATTTAGCGGCGGCGCATAACTAGGCCGCTTCACTACCACGCGATACTTAGCAAGCACAAGTGCCGGTGTTAATAATGCATCAGCATCTAAGTCTTCACCCACTAATGATTGAAATACCCGCATTTCTTTTTTCACCGCTGCTGATTTATCACGATGTGGGTACATTGGATCAAGATAAACTACATCCACCTGCTCGGCTGAAGTCATATTTTCAATAGATGAGGCGTGAACTAATTGCATACGTTGAGCTATCTCACCTACCTCAGCATTGAGTCTAGCACGCTCTAAGCCATCATCGAGCAGGGCGGCAACAACAGGCATACGTTCCATTAATGTTACTTTGCAGCCAAGACTCGCTAACACAAAGGCATCACGGCCTAACCCTGCGGTCGCATCTAATACATGCGGGGTGAAACCATGCTTTAGCCCTACTGCTTTGGCAATGTCTTGGCCTCTACCGCCACCAAATTTACGACGGTGCGCAACTGCGCCGTCAACAAGATCAACGTTAATACCGCTAAGCTTTGGTTCATCGAGTTTTATTAACTCAAGTATTTGATGGTTGAGTTGTAATAAAAAATCTAATGAGGGGGTTTTGTGTGCGGATGCGGCATCACCAATATAATTAAGATGCCATTTTTTCGCGATAAGCTTACAGCGATCGCTATCTATTGCATCATTATAGGCGACGGCAACATTTTGATGAGCAAGGTTAGCCATTAAACTTCCTCAAGCTGTACATAATTATCACCACTGGCAAAGGCAATTAAACGGCTGAGTTGAGTGAGGCTGTATCCTGACTCTTTTTGGTGTTGATTAAAAAATGCTTGAATTGCCGTTAAGCTTTTTTTACTTTGTAAACCACCATCAATAACCTTTTGTGCTCTAAGGTAGGCTTCAACATCAGAACTTAATATAAAGGTATCTTTGCCTAATAGCCTTAACGAGTAAGGCCCTGTATTACCACCAAGACGTTGTCCATGCTTTTTCAAAAATGCCCATAAACCAATAATGTCACTGCTTGGCCAGTCTGAAATAAACTGCGCAAAGCTCGTATTATGCTCTGTTTGATGGTCGAACATCATCTGAGCATTCGCTTTAATGGTTTTCACCTTATTATAGTTGCGAATAATATCAGGGTTAGCCGCTTTTCGTTCAAGCATCTCCTCTGGCATCATTAGCACTTTTTCAATGTTAAAATTGAAAAAGCTCTCTTCAAAGTTGGGCCATTTATTTTCTACAACACGCCACACAAAGCCAGATTTAAAAATTTGCTTAGTAAATGCAGATAAAATGCGATCATCGTCTAACGCTGCCACACTAAGCTTGGCAGCCATATCGTTATGCAATGCTTTACCGATAATTTTTTTACCAAGCAATAACTCTAATGCCTTTGCGCCACCTTTTCGTTTAGCGGCTCGTAGATATAAATCACTGAATTTTTCTGTGGTATTTGTTGTCATGGGTTAAGCTTCAATACCACAATGACGTAATAAGGCATCTATTTCAGGTGCTCTGCCACGGAAATTTTTAAATAATTCACTTGGTTCTTCACTACCGCCTTTTTCCAACACATTGTTTAAAAAAGACTGACCTGTAGCTTGGTTGAAAATACCTTCTTCCTCGAATAAACCAAAGGCATCGGCTGATAATACTTCTGCCCATTTATAACTGTAATAGCCTGCGGCATAACCGCCACCAAAAATATGACTAAACCCATGCTGAAAGCGGTTAAATTCAGGTGCTTTTACCACTGAATATTGATCTCTCACTTGGTTTAGTACCTGTTGTATATGATCTTCTTTAGCCTCATTGGTATAGCTAGCGTGCATAGTGAAATCAAAAATGCTGAACTCTAATTGACGTAACATTTGCATGGCGGATTGAAAGTTTTTTGCCGCGAGCATTTTATCTAAAAGTGCCTGAGGTAACGATTCTCCGGTTTCAAAATGGTTAGAAATAAAGGCTAACGCTTCTGGTTGCCAACACCAATTTTCTAAAAACTGGCTCGGTAATTCTACAGCATCCCAAGGAACGCCATTAATGCCAGAAACTGCGCTAGCATCTATTTGCGTTAGCATGTGGTGTAAGCCATGGCCAAACTCGTGAAATAAGGTTACGACTTCATCATGGGTAAATAGTGCTGGCGTATCGCCAACAGGGCCATTGAAATTACATGTTAGGTACGCAACAGGGTGTTGAATTTTACCGGTGCTAAGTTTAGTCCTACCAACGCAATCATCCATCCAAGCTCCGCCACGCTTTTTCTCTCGGGCGTATAAATCTAAATAGAAGCTACCACGTAGTTCGCCATCAGCATCTAAAACATCGTAAAATTTTACGTCATCATGCCAAACATCAACATCTTCGCGACAATTAATGGTTAAACCAAATAAACGGTTAACGACGGAAAATAACCCTTCGACGACTTTATCTTTGGGAAAGTAAGGACGCAATTCTTCATCTGAAATGGTATAACGACTTTGTTTGAGTTTTTCGCTGTAATAGGCTAAATCCCAAGCTTGTAAAGTGCTTTGTGAGTACTCAGTTTGGGCAAAGTCGGTTAGTTCTTGAAAGTCTTGTTTGCCTTGATGTTTAGATTTAGTCGCAAGGCTTTCTAAAAAGGCCATAACTTCGCTTGTAGAGTTGGCCATTTTGGTGGCGAGAGAATGTTCAGCATAGTTATTAAAGTCTAGCAATTTGGCTAATTCATGACGAAGTGCTAATAGTTCATTCATAATGCCGCTATTGTCGAATTCCCCTGCATTTGGCCCTTGATCTGAAGCGCGAGTGACAAAAGCACGATGCAACTTTTCACGTAATGCTTGATTGTCACAATACATCATTACCGGAAGGTAACTAGGAATATCTAAAGTAAAAGTATAGCCTAGCTGTTCTTTGCTTTGGGCTAATGCTTGCGCCGCAGCTAAAGCACTGTCAGGTAAACCGGTTAAATCATTTTTGTCGCTAATGTTGATGCTAAATGCTTGCGTGGCATCAAGTACATTATTACTAAAAGTTGAGCTTAATTCTGATAAACGACTGACTATTTCTCCATACCGTTTTTTATTGGCATCATTTAGGGCGACTCCAGACAATGTAAAGTCACGCAAAGCATTGGTAATTACTTTTTGTTGAGCAGTATCTAAACCAATAAATTTATTACTATTTTTTAACTGTAAGTAAGCTTGATATAACCCTTGGTGTTGACCAACAAAGGTGCTGTATTCTGACAATATTGGTAAGCATGACTCATAAGCTTCTCGTAATTCATTACTACTAATTACAGAGTTCATGTGGGAAATAGGCGACCAAAGTTTGGAGAGTATGTCATCTGCTTCATCAATTGGCATAACTAAGTTTTGCCAAGTAAAAGTATTTTGTTCGGCCAATACTTCTTTAATGACTTTTTTACAATCAGTGATTGCTTGTTCTACTGCTGGTTTTACATGTTCTGGTTTTATTTTCGAAAATTCGGGTAAAGGAGAATTTTGCAGTAAAGGGTTAGTCATAATGGTTACATATTTAATTAATGATAGTGTAGATGTGATGACAACAAGGGAAATATTCAAGGGTAATTGTTTAACACAGGCCTTTTTTTTGCCAAATAATATTTTGCCTGATTTTAGAGCTGTTATAATTAAAACACTTGCACTAAACAAAATAAGTTGAATCGTACTTATTTAATGAAAACAATGACCAAAAGTTGTAATGGATTGAGGCTTATGAAATTTCATAAAATAGTAATATTGACTATTTTTATTGCTTTGCTTAGCTTTATTTTACAGGCGAAAGAGAAAGCTACTGTCCAGAACTTGTCTTTAAAGCAGCTTTCCGTTGAAGATGGCTTATCACAAGGTACCGTTAATTCAATTTTAGCGGATCAAACTGGTTTTGTTTGGCTGGCAACGGATAGCGGTTTAAATATTTATGATGGTTACTCAATTAAACAATTACCTGGGCCAAATAATAGTTTTTTAGATACAGCTATTTATTTTGTTAAGCAAGATACTGAAGGAGGTGTTTGGATCAATGTAAATGATGCCTTATATCATTATCATCCTAGCACCAATAAATATCAATTAGTTATTGCTAATACACCTGATGGTAATGGTGATTATGTGGTTGATGTTACAAAAGGTATAAATAGCGCTAATAAAGCAGGTTATTGGATTGCAACCAGTAAAACTATCGGTTTCTATGACTCTGAAACATCACAATTTCAAATCAAATTAGATTTATCAACAGAATTACATAAGAAAAATAATATTCTTCAAATCAAATATCATCGCCAAATACTATATATTGCTAGCAGAGTAGGGCTCTATGCGTATCATACCAAGCAAAAAAAGTGGAGAAAACTGCCAGATTTAAGGGAATTACCCAACAGCAATCGCTTTAATTTACAGGAAGCCACAAAAAGCTATGCCCTTTATGTCAGTGAGCAAAATGATATGTACTTTGGTACCAATGATGGTGTTTTTAGTGTCAATATTGAAAACATAAAAGAGTATATATCAGGGCGTTTCCCCTTAGCGCCGTATAAGTTAATACTGAATAATCTTTCGGTATGGCAATTCCTTTTTACGGATAACAAGCTGTATGTAGTTAGTAATCGAGGTTTGCATGTTATTGATACCACGAAACAGTTTGGTAAATTTCTTTTTGGCGTCAGTGATTATTTTGAAAATGTCTCCGATAATAAAATTATTTCTTTAGCGCAAGATAGCAGTGGTGTTTTTTGGCTTGGCTCCGAATCTAAAGGCGTTTACTTATGGGATCCTAGCCGAGAATTAATTAAAAATTATCGTTATCAGCGAGAAGATAAAAATAGTTTAAGTCATAATGCTGTATGGGCAGTACAGGCACATAATAATAATGATGATTTATTTTGGGTTGGCACTAGTAATGGTCTTAACTTAATAGATCACCAACAAAATACTTTACAACAACATTTTCTGTCCTCAACAATTGAAAATCAATTTAGTGATAACCATATTTATCAAATTTATAATTATAACAAAGGGTTACTGCTTTCAACTTCTAAAGGTATAGTCTTATATAATACTCAGCTAAATCAAGTGAGGAAACCAATATTTGATCTTGAAATTAATAAGATATTAGCCAATAAAAATCATTCGGATTTTTTACAAAAGCAGCGCTATCTTTGGGTAGTGCAAGATACTGGCGCAGCACTTATTGATTTACAACTAGGTCAACAAATTGATTTAACTACCCTGAATAAAGTAGTACCACTAACTGAAATTTATAATTTTTTAGGTTCTCTACCTGGCAGTAATGCCGTGCTATTTAGCACGAATGACAGTTTATGGAGCTATGATTTAGCGACCAATAAGGTGATTAAGCTTTATCAACATCCTAATATTTTAGCGAATGAATGGCTTGCTTTTGCTAACTGGACTATCGATAAAAATAATGTTTTTTGGCTGAGCTATCCTGGGAAAGGACTAGTAGGATTAGAATTACCGACCTTTAAAGCCAAATATTTTTATCATAGCAAGAACTCTATTATTGATAATAATGTTTACAGTTTAATCACCGACACTGAGGGTGATATTTGGTTTTCTACTCATAAAGGCATGTTTTCACTAAACAGCGATAATCAACATATTCGTAATTTTACTATTGCTGATGGTTTCCCCGCGATGGAATTTAATATAAGTGCTCAGTTACAATTAACAAACGGAAAGCTGGTTTATGGCTCAATGGAAGGAGTGAGTGTTTTTGACCCACTGAAGCTTAAAAATAAGCATATAGATAAAGATTTTAAAATTCATATAACTAATATCGATGTAATTTCTCGAGAGTTAGATTTACCGTTAATCATCAATCAACAGCAGGAAATAAAGCTTGAATATAGTGATGTTGGCATCAGCTTTGATTTTTCAACATTATCCTACGGAGAGAATAAAAATGTTATTTTCGAGTATGAATTAACGGGCGGTAGTAAAGTTGATTACCCGGCAACCACTGACAATAAAATTACCTTTCCTAGCTTGCCTTCAGGTGAACATACCTTGTCCGTAAAAGCAAAATCACCTGTTACTGGTGAGTATTCAGCCATGACGAAAATCAAAATTCGAGTGAGCTATGCACCATGGCAGTCTCCTTTAGCCTACATTATTTATATTCTTATTTTATTATCACTGATCTTTTTTTGGCTATATCAACGAAACTTACAGCGCTCTAAATTAGTTAAGGCGCATGAAGATGTTAAATTTAGAGAAAACCGTTTACAACTTGCTTTAGTCGGTAGTAATAGTGAGGTATGGGATTGGTTAGCTCATGATAATTTGATGTTTGGCAAGCGTATATCGCAAGAACTTGACTATGTAGACTTAGCAACAGCACACAGCTTTGAACAACATGTTGAGTTGATTCATCCTGAAGATAAAGAGAGCTTTTTATCAAATTGGGAGGAATTTGTTGCCAATAATAGTCATGATGAAACCTTTTGCTGTACTTATCGTTTAAAGCACGCCGATGGGCATTGGCTCTGGTATAAAGATTTAGGCAAAATAGTGACGCTAGATAGCGATAATAAACCAAGCAGAATCACTGGCTCTTATACCAATATTACTCAAACGCGTGCTGAAGAAGTGCGTAGTCAATATTATGGTGAAGCATTTAAACAAACCAATGACTGGGTGTTAATTATTAATAGTGATTATACCCAGGTAACAGCTAATCAATCGTTGCGCAGTGTTTTTGGTTGGGTTGATGAAAACTTTGCTTTTAATAGTAACCTTATGGGGCTTAATAAAAGACGTTGGAAATTCTTTCAAGACCTCATTCCCTCCCTAGAGGAAGGTAAGCACTGGCGTGGTGAAGAGTTAGTGGTGACAGATGCAGGTGAAGAATTTCATGTTATTGTTAATATTAATGTCGGTCGAAATCAAATCACCAACGGCTTGCATTATGTCTGTGTTTTTTCCGATATTAGTGCGCAAAAGGCGGCAGAGAAAGAGTTACGCTATTTAGCTAATTATGATCATCTAACTGATTTACCCAACCGTAGCTTATTACTTGAACGTATCAAACATGCGATGGAAACCTCTAAGCGACAAAAAAGAGCAATTGCTTTGTTTTTTATTGACTTGGATAGATTCAAGCAAGTGAATGATTCACTAGGCCATGATTGCGGTGATTTATTGTTAGTTGAAGTATCACGGCGCTTATCTGAATTATTACGAGTAGATGATACGGTAGCGCGTATTGGCGGTGATGAATTTGTAGTGCTACTGGAGACATATAAAGGGACTGGATATTTAGGGAATATCGCACAAAAAATCATTGCAGCTGTCGAGAAGCCTGTGTTGCTGCAAGAAAACCAAGTCAGTATTGGTGCGAGCATTGGTATTGCGCTCTATCCTGAAGATGCTAGTGACTCAAGTGCATTGCTGCGACATGCTGATATTGCGATGTACCATGCTAAACAGTTAGGGAGAAATACTTTTCAATTTTTTACACCGAGAATGAATCTTGAAGCCAATGAGAGATTAGAAAAAGAATCTAATGTGAAAATGGCTTATGCAAATGATGAATTTTTTAACCATTATCAACCTATTATTGATTCTAATAATGGTAAAGCTGCTGGATTTGAACTGCTTATGCGTTGGCAAAGTAAAGATGGGTTAATTGCTCCCGCAGGTTTTATTACTATAGCCGAAGAGCTAGGTTTGATTATCCCTATGACCGAAGCTGCTCTTGAGCGAGGTCTAATTGATCTTAAGAAGTGGCATCAACTGCGACCAACATTATATTTATCAGTAAATTTATCTCCACAACATTTTGCGAAAGATAATTTAGTCAGCTACATCGAGTCTTTATTAAAAACTTATGATTTACCTGCACACTTACTCAAGATAGAAATAACAGAAAGCGCATTATTTAGTGATCCTGAAAAAGCCATCAAAACGATGAAAGCATTGTCTGAATTGGGCGTTATTTTAGCATTGGATGATTTTGGTACTGGTTTTTCTTCATTGTCTTACCTGAAAAGATTGCCACTGGATATCATCAAAATAGATCGAGCATTTATATCGGGCATTGGTGTTGAAAAAGCCGATGAAGCTATTGTTGATGCCACGATAGTGTTAGCTAAACGTCTTAATATGCATTGTATTGCAGAAGGTGTTGAAACTACGGAGCAGTTAGCCTATTTAACTAAGCGACATTGCCACTATATTCAAGGGTATTTATATAGCAAACCCATAGATGCTAAAACAATCGGTGCTTTTTTGAGTGCGAATATTGTTGAGCTAAAAGTAAATTAATTAACGCTTTGCTTGATTGTCAGGCTTTTTGTACCCACATAGTAAAGATAAAATAGTTAAACCTAAGGATTATCTAATGACACAACATTTTGATTATTTAGCCATTGGTGCTGGTAGTGGCGGTATTGCTTCGGCAAATAGAGCAGCAAAGCTTGGTAAAAAAGCAGCAGTAATTGAAGCCAAACATCTCGGTGGTACTTGCGTGAATGTTGGCTGTGTTCCTAAAAAAGCCATGTGGTACGCTGGACAAATTAGCGACGCGCTTAAATATGCACATGACTACGGTTTTAAGCTAGAGCAAAAAGGTTTTGATTGGAATCATTTAGTTAAAAATCGTGAAGCGTATATAGAGAGAATTCATGGGGCGTATCAACGTGGTTTTGATGCAAACAATGTCACCGTTATTCAAGGGTTTGCTAAATTTGTCGATAAAAATACTGTTGACGTAAACGGTACCTTATATACCGCAGAACATATTACTATTGCTACTGGTGGACGTCCTTCTATTCCTGATATAGAAGGTGCTGAATTTGGCATAGATTCGGATGGCTTTTTTGCGTTAACAGAGCAACCTAAATCTGTTGCTGTTATTGGCGCAGGTTATATTGCGGTAGAGCTAGCGGGTGTTTTTCATGGATTAGGTACACAAACGCATTTATTGGTTAGAAATGAAAAACCGTTACGTACTTTTGATGAGATGTTAAGTACCACATTAGTAGAACAAATGGCAAAGCATGGCCCGACATTGCATAACCATAGTACGCCTGAACGTATTGAAAAATTAGCCGATGGTAAGCTGGTGGTTCATTTAACTAATGGTCAGTCGATTGGTCCGGTTGAAAAATTAGTATGGGCAATAGGTAGAGAGCCCGCTACCGATAATATTAATTTAGAATTGGCGGGTGTTGAGCTTAATGAGCGAGGCTTTATTATTACTGATAAATATCAAAATACCAATGTCGAGGGTGTTTATGCTGTCGGTGATAATACTGGGCGGGCACAATTAACACCGGTCGCTGTTGCTGCAGGTCGTCGTTTATGTGAACGCTTATTTAACAATAAACCAGATGAACATTTAGATTACACAGGTATTGCCACGGTTGTTTTTAGTCACCCAGTTATTGGCACAGTAGGGTTAACAGAGGCTGAAGCTGTTACGAAATATGGTGAAGATAATATTAGTGTTTATAATTCACAGTTTACTGCGCTTTATCAAGCAATGACTGAAGATTATCGTGATCCTACACGGATGAAATTAATTTGTGCTGGCGTTGATGAAAAAGTTGTTGGTTTGCATAGTATCGGTTTTGGAAGTGATGAACTACTACAAGGTTTTTCTGTGGCTATGAAAATGGGCGCGACGAAAGCCGATTTTGATAATACTATCGCTATACACCCAACCTCAGCGGAAGAGTTTGTTACTCTTTAACTATCCTTTAGAAATTGGGTCGTTACACAAGTAACGGTAGGTCATTGCTTCAATTTAATTTTTAAATTGAAGCAATGTATAAATACTTCGTTTGTATTCACCGAATGACTTCTTAAACTTGCCAATCAATTACTCAACAGTGATCGTAACCTTTTTAGATACCACCGCGGGGCTATGAGGCATATGGCGGTGGTCGCCTAAAATTAATTGTAATGTATGCGTGCCTTTGGCTAAGGTAATATCTGTTTGTGTTTGTCCACCACCAAAATGTTTAACATCCTTGCCCATGGGTTTATTAAAAGCGGGTAACTTTTTACCATCTACTAATAAATGATGATGGCCAGTGTTCTTTTTCTCAATACCAGCGGGTGATACACCCATGCCTTGTAAGCCAAATTTAACCGTAAAGGTTTCTGATACCGTTGCACCATCGAGTGGTGCAATAATATAAACGTTAGCATGGCTAGGAGCCGCCGTTAGTGGTATTGATTGCTTATGGCCAGCATTATGAGCGAAACTCGTACTTATGGTAGCTGTACTTAATATGAGTGTAGCGAAAGATAATGAGATGATTTTTTTCATAAGATAAACCTTAATTGTTTTTATTTGTAATAAGTAATTAAAATAAAGGTAGCACAAAAACATTTGAAAGTTGAGAATTGTTAGTTATCAACACTAGAAAGTTAATTTTATAATAATGGGTAAATAGATGGACTTGTTTCCACACGCATACGAAATAAGTTACCTGAATTTTATAGTGAGAATCTCAGGAGTAATCCACAAGATAGATTGAAAAAATGGACTTTATAGAGTCAAGTAACGTTACTATAAATTAATCGCAAAATTATTTTAGTAATTTTTTAGGTCAACCAAACTGGTTGAACAGTTGCCAGGTCACGCCAGCGTTAGCTTATATTTTTTTGTTATTGTTAGCGGTAAAAAACATTTAAAAATAGTTTAATAATGCACTAGTAATGGTGTGAAATTCTGATAATCTCTTAGCTCATTATTTTCTTGGTTGTCTTTTGTACAATTAAAAAATAATGATGATAAATTTATTTATCCACAAAAATAAAAATAAAAAACATTGTGTTATAAAAGGATTTACGACTTACCTTTTTTCAATAAAATCATATGTCTGAATAAAACGAGCAAAATAGGAATACGCCCTATTTTGGTATTTTACTTTGCTTATCAACAAAGTTATCCACATTGCGCCAGAGGCAATTGTCACTACTTAGTAGAGCTAAAGCGCGCTTTGTGGCATGCTTAGCCCATCTTATTGTTTAGACTCAATTCTTATGACAACTTTGCCAGAAACATCTTTGCAAATTTCTTCAAAAATAAACCAGCCACTTATCTTGGTTGATGGTTCATCTTATTTATTTCGGGCTTACCATGTGCCATATCTGCAAGCTTTATCTACGGCAAGTGGTCAACCTACCGGTGCCATTACGGGGGTATTGAATATGTTGGGTAGTTTGAAAAAAGACTACCCGGATGGCAATATTATCGCTATTTTCGATGCTAAAGGTAAAACCTTTCGTAATGATATGTACCCAGAATACAAAGCAAATCGCCCACCCATGCCGGATGATTTACGTACTCAAATTGCGCCCTTGCACGAAATAATTAGTGCTATGGGGTTGCCGCTTTTAGTTATTCCCGGTGTTGAGGCTGATGATGTTATCGGAACATTGGCAAAACAAGCTGATGAGCTTGGGATCGAAACGGTCATTTCGACAGGCGATAAAGACATGGCACAATTAGTGACGCCCCATGTTCGTTTGATTAACACCATGACAGACGTAGAGATGGACGTTGCAGGCGTGAGTGAAAAATTTGGTGTTCGTCCTGATCAAATCATCGATTACCTTGCCTTGATGGGCGATAAAGTGGATAACATTCCAGGCGTAGTGAAGTGCGGCCCAAAAACGGCGGTAAAATGGTTAGCAGAACATGGCACATTAGATAAAGTGATTGCCAACGCGGATAAAGTGAAAGGAAAAATTGGTGAAAACTTACGCGATGCATTAGAGCAATTACCACTGTCTTATCAATTGGCGACTATTAAATGTGATGTTGAACTAGCGCAAACTGCTGCAGAATTAGCGCCGAGTAAACCAAACATAGAAGCATTAAGATCGCTTTATCAAGAGTTTGAACTAAAGCGTTTGTTAGCTGATTTAGATAAAGGCAGCAGCGGTGAACAAACAACGAGTACGTCTAAGGTGAAAACCAATGCTAGTGTAACTGAATCGACAAATGTTGATGTTGCTACAGTGGAAGTGGCTGAGAGTGAGTACGATATAATCCTTGATAAAGAAATGTTTACTAACTGGTTAGATAAATTAAAAGCCAGCGATGCTTTTGCCTTTGATACTGAAACTACGAGTATCAATTATATGAAAGCCGAACTTGTCGGTTTATCATTTGCCGTAGAAGTGGGCAAGGCTGCATATGTTCCACTTACTCATGATTACGCTGATGCACCAGAACAACTTGATCGAGACTGGGTATTAGCACAATTAAAACCCTTATTAGAAAGTACCAGTGTTAAAAAAGTTGGCCAAAACTTAAAATACGATGCCAATGTATTAAGTCATTATGATATTAAATTGCAAGGTGTTGCTTTTGATACCATGATTGAATCCTATTGTTATAACAGTGTTGCAACTCGCCATAATATGGATGCGCTGGCGCTTAAATATCTTGATTATAAAACGGTTCATTTTGAGGATATTGCTGGTAAAGGTGCAAAGCAATTAACCTTTAATCAAATAGATATTGAAAAGGCAGGTCAATACGCAGCTGAAGATGCTGATATAACCCTACGTTTACACCATGCTATTTTTCCTGCACTTGAGCAGTTACCTGAGCAACTTAGTGTTTATAGCGATATTGAAATGCCGTTAATGCCAGTCTTGGCACAAATGGAGCAAACAGGGGTATTGATTGATTGTGATGTGCTCGATCAGCAAAGCCAAAGTATTGGTCAGCGATTAGACGAATTAGAAATTGAAGCGCATAATTTAGCCGGAAAAAGCTTTAACCTTAGTTCGCCTAAACAGTTACAACAAATATTGTTTGAAGAGTTAAAAATCCCTGTCATCAAAAAAACACCTAAAGGTGCTCCTTCTACCGCAGAAGAAGTTTTACAAGAGCTGGCGCTTGATTATCCATTGCCTAAAGTAATTCTCGAAAATCGTGGCTTGAGTAAATTAAAATCAACATATACTGATAAATTACCGTTAATGGTTAGTCCTGAAACAGGGCGTGTGCATACTTCTTACCATCAGGCGGTAACCGCGACAGGACGCTTATCATCAACAGATCCAAACTTACAAAATATTCCAATTCGCTCTGAGCAAGGTCGTAAAATACGCCGCGCTTTTATCGCGCCAACAGATCATAAAATTGTTGCAATTGATTACTCACAAATAGAATTGCGCATCATGGCGCACTTATCTAATGATGAAGGCTT
>Ga0105358_10000240_pt1 | contig 25519 bp, 21 predicted proteins | sample GOMGulsemesocosm_5_FD_83509 | JGI IMG/M metagenome (GOLD analysis project Ga0105358, IMG submission 83509) | Methane-oxidizing microbial communities from mesocosms in the Gulf of Mexico - GOM15C Gulf of Mexico | ecosystem: Environmental > Aquatic > Marine > Cold seeps | place: Gulf of Mexico... | reverse complement strand
GCCAAAGAAATTACTGATCGGCGTTGATCGGACTTTGAATTGGTGCGATGCACTAGTTCGCGAACTTCTAAGTTCTGGATGATCCGCGACAAACTTGGCATTAATAAATAACAGTGCTCGGATAACTCAGAAATATCTAAGTTACCTCGAGCTTCAAGCGCGCGAATAACCCGCCATTGCTGCGCTGATAAATTATGCGCTTTCAATGATGGCTGAAACTTTTTCATGACCGCCTCCCTTGCCTTTAACAAAGACATAGGAAGGGAGCGATCAAAGCTCCGAAGATCGCTTGCGCGTTGACTCTTTTTACTCATTTACATTGGCTCGTCAATGACGCCATTCACCAATGTTCCAACACCTTCAACTTCGATTTCGACAACATCTCCTGGAACTAAATATCTAGGCGGATCGAATCGTGCTCCCGCGCCATTTGGCGTACCGGTGGCGATAACATCGCCAGGTTTAAGGTGATAAAACTTTGAAAAATAGCTAATAATGTATTTAAACGGAAACATCATATTAGCAGTAGTGTCATCTTGGCGCACCTCGCCATTCACCTTGGTAGTGACACGCATATCCTCAAATTGCTCTGCGCTGAATTCGTCTGCCGAGACCATCCACGGACCGAGTCCCCCAGACTGCACAAAGTTCTTGCCTTGGGTAACATTAAACTTGGCGTGACGAACCCAATCGCGCAGTGTTCCTTCGTTCATAATTGTTAAGCCAGCAATATGATCGTAGGCATCCTCTTCTGAAATACGGCGGCCTTCTTTGCCAATAATGATCACAATTTCGCCTTCATAATCCAGCTGATGGGATTCTGGCGGCCTCAACAATGGCTGGTCATGCCCAGTAAAGGAGTCTGCAGTGCGCATAAACAAACTTGGGTATTTTGGCGCTTCAGAGCCATCTTTATACTCGGCATTTCGGTTGGCATAGTTAACACCAACACAGGCTATTTTCTCTGGCGTGGAAATAGGCGCAAGGTATCGAATGCCTTCAGCTGGGAAATCAGCTTTTAACGTAGCAGCCAAATTCTTGGCTTCTTCCAAGCGTTGCTCGCGCAGTACGCTGAATAAGGAGCCACCTATACGGGCGCCCAGATCGATAACACCTTCGTCATTTATAACGCCCCAAGATTCCTGGCCTTCTTTTTCAAATGTTAAAAATCGCATGAGTTCTCCAATATTTACATCAACAAATTTGTAGCAAAACAGCTAACCCCCGCCGAATGCTAGCAACGTACGCCGAAGTGGCTAAGTTAGGGGTTGCACAAGGCTTATGGTTAACATGTTAATCTTATTCTTAATCAAGTTCTAGTGAAAAACCAAATATATGGGATTTTTTGAAGTGTATTCAGTAATTTTCAAATCGCATTGACGTAAATTTGATTAACATGTTACATTAAATGAAATGTCAACTTCGGAGCCAACCATGTCTACCTACGCCAAAAATCAAGAGGCCGCGGATCGCTACCTAGAGCGATTTCAATCTAATGTTACCGGCCACCTCATTAACGGCAAGATAGTTGCTAATGCTCAAGCTGATACATATGACAATCTCACGCCTATTGATAACAGCTCCCTTGGGCGAGTGGTTGCAGGAACCGAAGCTGATATGGACCAAGCCTGCGAGGCTGCGGAGGCTGCATTTCCTGCTTGGAGAGACATGCCTGGGGCTGAGCGTAAAAGAATTCTCAACCACTTTGCCGACAAGATCGTTGAGCGCGCAGAGGAGATTGCGTTGGTAGAGTCCGCTGACTGCGGGCAAGCTATACGCTTTATGAAACAAGCGGCTATTCGCGGTGCCGCAAACTTTCGTTTCTTCGCGGATAAGGCCCCCGAAGCGCAAAATGGTTTAGCCTTGCATCAGGATGAGCATACTAATTACACCGTACGTAGCCCGATCGGCCCTGTCGGTATCATTACCCCCTGGAACACTCCCTTCATGTTGGCGACGTGGAAAATCGCGCCAGCACTTGCCGCTGGTTGCACCATTGTGCACAAGCCAGCGGAACTGACGCCTTTGAGTGCCATGTTGCTTGCCGAAATAGCGACTGAGGCAGGAATCCCGGACGGCGTATGGAATACCGTGAATGGCTTTGGCGAAACAGTTGGCAAGCGCCTGACTGAACACCCAGCAATTAAAGCTGTGGCTCTAGTCGGCGAGGGTTCGACTGGCAGCCACATTATGCGCCAAGGGGCAGATACCCTAAAGCGCGTACATTTTGAGCTAGGCGGGAAAAACCCCGTTATAGTTTTTGATGATGCCGACTTCGAACGCGCCTTGGACGCGGTTGTGTTTATGATATACAGCCTCAACGGGCAGCGTTGCACTTCATCAAGCCGATTGATCATTCAAAACGGGATTAAAGACAAATTCATTGCTGCCTTAGAGCAGCGTGTTAAGAACTTGCGCGTAGGCCACCCGCTTGACCCACAAACAGAGGTCGGTCCCTTGGTGCATAAAGAACACTTTGAAAAAGTGATGTCGTATATGGATATCGCCAAGCAAGATGGCGCAACAACATTAGTTGGCGGGTATCGTCGAGAAGATCTTGGTAGCGGTAACTATGTCGCACCAACCTTGTTCACCGATGCCGATAACTCCATGCGTATTGCTCGCGAAGAGATTTTCGGTCCAGTATTGACCACTATCTGTTTTGAGACAGAAGAAGATGCTATTCGAATCGCTAACGACACACAATATGGTCTGTCTGGTTACATCTGGACCAATAATACCGGCAGAGCCATGCGGATGGCCAAGCATGTTGAAGCCGGTATGCTGTGGGTGAACTCAGAGAATAATCGTAACCTACCTTCACCATTTGGTGGAGTAAAAATGTCGGGTATCGGACGTGATGGTGGTGATTTCAGTTTTGATTTTTATATGGAAACTAAAAATGTGTGCATCGCACACGGCACCCACAAAGTGCCTGTCTTAGGGAAGGTGGAGCAGTAATATCTGAATTTAATATTTTAGATAATCCCAACTTATTCTCGACCGTATACTAGCAAAGAGGCCACCCATGGAGGCGTTGTTATGAAACAGATATCCAATGGCATAATCGCCACCAGTGTTATTGTCGCTGTATCGTTAGGGATCATTAACTTGTTCAATAATGAGTTCTTTTCAACGTGGCTATCCTTCGGGTTTATGGCTTGCATCCCAAGCCTGATTGTTGGCGGGCTTGTTTGGAAAACTGAATACCCTGCAAAATTAGCCAAGCTGGGTCAACCACTAAAGGGTATTGCCTTTACCGGACTTAGTATACTTGGGGGCTTGGTTTTTGGACCACTGATGTGGCTGAGCATTGGCGGCGGCGAAAGCCCAACACCGCAACTTATGATGTTTACAATTTTCACTATTATCTCAACATTTTGGGTGGTTGGTGTGTGGCAGTGTTGGCCTATCAGCGCCGTATCTCAGCACCCGTTATTTATCGGTCTCGGGGTGCTTATGCTAAGTTATGGCAGCGCCTACGCTCTTTTCAACTTACTGTTTGATTTTAGCTTTCTTGCTGGTGCGCCAATTTACATTGAAGCCTTAGACCCTAAGGGTGTTTTCATGGCCTGGCAGGTGCTCGCATTTTGCGTTACCACGGTTGCCGTTATTATGTTTTGTATTCTCTGCGATTTCTGGCCTGTCAGCGGTTTATCGCTAGCTCAAAACCACAGTGGTGCTTTTGGTCTAATGGCGAGTCTATGGGTCTTTCTACTGTCTTCGATAATTTTCTATATCGCTACCACTCAGCTACATTTAGATTATGTGGTTTATATGGTTAGGGGGCCGGTTAGTTTTATTTTCGGAGCCTTCATATGCCTGAATATGATGCAAAATTCGTTATTCTCTAGCATAAAACAACAACCGCTAAGAGGGATGATATTGGCCATTATATGCATCGGGTTTGCGGTGTTGATGCAAATAATTTATCAGGCGGCAAGTAATTTTATTACGCCCAACTTGGGCTCAGGCCTGCCGGCTTACGAATTGGAGCTATGGCTTGCCAATGCGATGCTGGCAGTGACTTTTCCTATTATTGTGGCACACTCTGATTTTTTTAAATTGTGGCCGCTGCAAAACTTAGAACAAGATAACGAACTAACGGAGACAACAACCCATGGGTAAAATTGCCTTAGCTGCCAAAATCACACATGTGCCGTCTATGTATTTGTCAGAAATGGATGGCCCAAACAAAGGTTGTCGCGACGCGGCTATAGCCGGACATAAAGAAATTTCACGTCGCTGTCGAGAGCTAGGCGTCGACACTATTGTGGTGTTTGATACCCATTGGTTGGTCAATGCAGGTTATCACATCAATAACGCGCCAAGCTTTGAGGGCGTGTACACCAGTAATGAACTTCCACACTTTATTAAAAACCTACCTTATTCTTATCAGGGTAACCCACTGCTTGGCGACCTGATTGCAGAAGTCGCCTGCGAAGAAGGCATTTTAACTCGAGCCCACAGTGATACCACCCTTGCTCTGGAATACGGAACCTTGGTTCCTATGCGGTATATGAATGATGACGATCATTTCAAAGTAGTGTCCATTTCAGCGATGTGCCAGGTTCATGATTTGAATGACAGCCGTAGATTGGGCGCTGCGGTAACCAAGGCCATTGAAGAAAAGTACGACGGCACGGTCGCCATATTTGCCTCGGGTTCTCTTTCTCATCGCTTTGCTCAAAACGGTATATCCGAAGAATACCTCTTTAAAGTTTGGTCTAAGTTCTTAGAGACGATGGATCATGAAGTTATCGAAATGTGGGAGAACGGGGAGTGGGAAAAGTTCACATCGATATTGCCAGAGTACGCCGAAAAGTGCCATGGAGAAGGTTTTATGCACGATACAGCGATGTTACTGGGAGCCTTAGGTTGGGATAAGTATCAAGGTAAGGTTGAGGTTGTTACTCCGTATTTCGGAAGTTCCGGCACGGGTCAAATTAACGCAGTATTCCCTGTCAAATAAATCGGAGTTTTATCGTGGCACATTTTATTCTTGAATACTCTTCGAATTTAGACAGTAAGAATTTGGCACTAGATGCTTTGTTTGCAAAGCTGCATCAATCGGCAATCGATACAACCTTATTCCCATTGGCGGGTATTCGTAGCCGAGCACACTGCTGTAATGATTATCGTATTGCTGACGGCAACCCAAGTTATGCATTTGTACACTTGGAGGTAAAGCTAGGCGCAGGGCGAAGTGACGCAGAGAAATCGTCTGCTGCCGAAGCATTTTTCAATATTTTAAGTCAGCATCTTGATGAAATTTTTCAAAAGCAAGGCTTGGCCATATCTTTCGAGATGAATGAACTTCCTGTGACGCTTAAATACAATAAAAACAATTTACGGGAATATTTAAAGTAACAGTAAATTGATAGTTTTTTTGTAAATTATCAATAACCTACAGTGATACTGTTGCCTGCATCCAAAATTTGTCTTAACCAGAAATAATTAAACGGTACCCATCATGTTAAAAGCCGATATCGAAAATTCCGCTGCCGCTCTTTACCAGGCTGAAAAGAATCGACAACCCATAGATCCGGTGAGCCTTAACCATCCAGAAATGACTATCGATGATGGCTATGCAATTCAAAAAGAATGGGTAGACAAAAAAATCAACGATGGACGCAGAGTTGTCGGGTATAAAATTGGTTACACGTCTAGAGCTATGCAAAAAGCATTAAACATTAATGAGCCTGACTACGGCGTGTTGTTAGACGATATGGTTTTCCCCGATGGTGGTAACATCGATGTCTCACAGTTTTGTGACCCGAGGGTAGAGGTAGAGTTAGCCTTCATATTGAAAGATCGCCTGGAGGGGGAGAATGTTACGATATTCGATGTTCTGAATGCGACCGACTATGTTGTTCCGGCTTTAGAAATTATCGCAGCGCGCAGCCATAGGGTCCACCCTGAAAGCGGTTATACACGAAAAGTTTTTGACACCATTGCAGACAACGCAGGGAACGCGGGGATTATCATGGGGGGACGACCAATAAGGCCGACTGAGATGGATCTACGTTGGTGTGGCGGCTTATTTTATGTCAACGGTATGCTGGAGGAGACTGGTCTAGCGGCAGGGGTGTTGAATCATCCGGCCAATGGTGTGTGTTGGGTAGCAAAACGTTTTGCGCCTCACGGTGTGGCGCTTGAGCCGGGGCAAATAATTTTATCGGGTTCATTTACAGCGCCGGTTGCGGTAAAAGCAGGGGACACAGTCCATGCTGACTATGGTCCTCTCGGGGGAATCTCTTGTAATTTTGTTTGATCAAAATCATGAGTGATAAAAATAAAACACACAGCGTGTTAAGCAAGCTACAAAATAACAGCCAGTAATGAAGATCCCGAGGAAGTCTAATGAAATTACCATGCAATGAGTTTAAAAGGAGTTTGGCTGAAGCTGGTTCCAAATATGGTTTGTGGCTTGGTTTACCAGACTCGATCTGTGCCGAGATTTGTGCAACCGCCGGTTTTGATTGGCTCTTAATTGACGGAGAGCACGCACCGTACTCTGTCCGGGACATTCAAAATCATTTGCAGGCGATAGCGCCATATAATGTTCCGGCCTTGGTTCGGCCAATGGAAGGGCGTACGGCATTGTTAAAACAGTTGCTCGACGTCGGAGCTCAGAGCTTTTTAGTGCCGATGGTAGAAACATCAATACAAGCTCAGCAGCTGGTTAAGGATGTGCTTTATCCGCCACAGGGCGTTCGAGGCTTAGGGCCCTCCATGGCACGCGCAGCACGCTGGAACGGTATCGACAATTATCTACATCAAGCCAATCAAGAAATATGCTTAATTGTTCAGGCGGAAACCGAACTGGCGATGGAAAATTTAGAGGCTATTGCGTCTGTAGATGGTGTAGATGGCGTATTTATTGGCCCTTCAGATCTCTCTGCCTCTATGGGGCATGTAGGAAATCCCGGTCACCCAGATGTAATTACAGCGATCGAAAAAGGCATTGCGACAATCAAAGCTGCCGGTAAGGCGGTTGGTATTCTGGCGGTAGACGAAAAGTTGGTTCAACACTACACCAAGCTTGAAGTAGACTTTATTGGCGTTGGAGTTGATGCCTCTCTGCTTGCAAGTTCAGTAAGGCAACTTGGGCAAAAATATTGTTCGACCAGCAACAAAAAAATATCGGCGTCGTACTAATAGTTCGTAACAGTAGGCGGGGAGTAGGTAGACCTATAGTTCGTAATAGCGAACGGATCTAATTGTAGAATAGTTATGATTTCTGAATTTGTTAAAATCCGGTCGAAAACCCCCGTCATATCAAAACTATTCAAACAGAATTACGAAAGCTCATCGTAAACCAAGCGTTGGATCCATAATAAACTGTTAAGTCCATCCTTGCACGCTCGCGCAAAGGGTGGCGCGAGCCTGTCTGTGAATAAAATACTCACTGTTGCTAAGCAAATTGCTATGCAAGTTGTTTTAAAGCTTAAGTAGCGGGTGCGGCTTGAGTAAAATTCGAAGCCCCAATTACTACCGCCACTACGACCAAAGTCATAAGGTAATATTCTGAGGCTTTAGTATTGTTTAGGCTTTAGGATAAACACGATCTAAAGCCCTATCTTTCAAGTAGATATTTTTTGAGTCGTAGCAAAGTTTCAAAAGCACTGACGTAATGACAGCACCTTGATTCGCAATCAAGCCAGGTTTTAAAAGCTAAGGGATGACCTTAATGTTCAATTTAATATGAGGTTTTAGTATTAGCAGCGTGTTCTTCAAGCTTCTCCAGTTAGTTAACATGTTATATTATATGAAGGTAAGAATACAAAAATGAATACCGACAGCGCCGAGCCTTTGTTAGACTCGCGGCCACTAAAATAAAAAGTCAAAATACTGGTTAATACAGAGTTGTAACGCTATGACAAGTACAGTAACCGCGAAGACCTCGATCGTTGGCCTAGAGCAGTGGAGCAGCGTCATCTCCCAAGCTTTTAATCCAATGAGCTTTGATTATTTGCCCAGTGGTCCCGCCGGCACTTTTGAGGCGCAACTCAGCAGCACTAAATTTAATCGAGTTCAACTCAGCTGTGTTGGTAGCGATGCTATTAGGGTTATTCGAAATAAAAGCGATATAGCCCAAGCGACAGATCCACAATATTTAGTGAAATTCCAGCTTGATGGCGAAGGTATTGTACAACACCGTAATCGTGAGGCGCATTTACGTCCCGGTGATTTTGTAATGTGCAGCTCTACAGATCCTTATCAACTGCTATTCCCTGATTCTTACCGTCAGGCCGTACTCGCCATACCCCAAGACATCCTTAATACCATGCATGGTAGTGCGGAGGATTATTTAGGCATTCGCATGTCTGGCGAGTCTCCAATTCATGGCTTAGTGAGTCAGTTCGTCACGTCGTTGGTTAGCCGGATTGACCAGCTGAGCCCTACGGTTGTGAATAGCTTGGAGGCCAATGTACTCGACTTATTGGTTACAGCTTTAAACTCTGAGCATGCGACAGAATCACAAAGCGCCCCTGATCAACATTTGAAGCAAGCGAAACGCTTTATCCACATGCATTTGAAAGACCCCCGCTTGAGTCCAGATTTTATTGCTCAAGCTGAAGGGATCAGCAAGCGTTATTTGCATATGCTCTTTAAAGAGGAAGGTTCCTCTGTTTCTCGCTATATTTTGCAGCTTCGTTTAAGCGCTTGCCATGAGACCTTGAGCTCACCCCAAATGCAGCACTTCTCAGCAACCGACATCGCCTTGAATTGGGGATTTGGGGACGTATCTCATTTCCATCGCTGTTTTAAATCTCGCTATGACATCACTCCTAGGCAGCTACGAATTCAAGCTCAAAACCTACTTAACATAAAAACTTCGATTTAATTTGATCAAATACGCTAACAGTCAATTTTCGTTACGCTAATAAGCAAGATTCTATACCCTATTGTTCGATAACTTAGTAGTTGGAAAAACACAATAAAAATATAAGTTGTTTCAAACTAAGAGGTAGAGAATGAAGATCTCAAAACGATTTCTAGCCAGCGCAATTGCCGCAACCGTGATACCGCTAAATACTTATGCTTCAGTGTTGGAAGAGGTTGTCGTTACAGCCCAAAAACGTGAGCAAAGTCTGCAAGATGTAAGTGTTTCTGTTTCGGCCTATTCCGGCGATCAAATGGATGCGCTTGGTATGACAGATACAACGGATATCACCGCTCAAGTGCCAGGTTTACAGCTGAATGCTTGGTCTCCTAACATAACCATTTTTAATCTTCGTGGCATCTCACAGAATAACTTCGTTGATAACCTTGAAGCTCCCATCGCTGTCTATCTTGATGATGCGTATATGGGCAGTATTAATGGTATCAGCGGGCAGCTATTTGACGTCAAGCGAGCCGAGGTATTACGTGGGCCGCAGGGAACACTGTTTGGTCGTAATGCAACTGGCGGTCTAATTCACTACATTAGCCAAGGCGCAGATAGCGATGAGTTTAATGCTTATGTTAAAGCGGGCGTTGGAAGCTTTAGTCGTAAAAGCACTGAGTTCGCCGTTGGCGGTGGTCTGACTGACAATGTCCGAGCGAGAGTAGCTGGGCGCTGGGAAAAAGCAGACGGTTACGTGAAGGCTCAGATACCAACGGCCGTTGATGTGGGTGGTGTGGATGGCTTTGCACTGCGTGGCAACTTACAGGTTGATTTTAATGAGGCCTTAACGGGTGACTTTTGGCTGAAATACTCCAAAGACAATGACGTGCCTACAGGCGGCTATGTCTTTGAAAATTGTGCTGCTGACGCTGCTGGAAATTGCCCTGTTGATGTCAATGGGCGTGCTATCACCACGCCAGGCAATGCCGGTAATGACGTCCACAAACACTTGGGTGAACAAGCGGGTACATTAAACCGAACCACCAAAATCTATCAAGCAAAGCTTAGCTATGACCTCGATGATATGGAGCTGGTGTCGATAACGAACTACACGGACCTTGAAAAGTCATATGTAGAAGATGGTGATGCCTTACCTCTCAAAATCGTTAACTTTGAAACCGATGCTCGCTACAAACAGTTTTCTCAGGAGATACGCTTGTCGGGTGAAACTGACACCATGCGCTGGCAGTCAGGCCTTTACTTTTTGAATATCGAAATCGCCGGTGATATCCGCACTATCGGTGCACCAGGGTTTGGAAACATTGTAGCGTCTGGTCGTATTTTGGATGCCGGTGGTGTTGACACCGCGCTTGCTACTGCGTCTCCAGATAATGGTTTCGAGAATGGCTTGGCTACCCAGGTTTATTCGCAGGAATCTACCAACTGGTCTGTATTCGGGCAGCTTGAATTTGATTTGACTGATGACCTGATGTTAACAACCGGCGTTCGCTGGTCACAAGACGACAAAGATGTCGATTGGAGCTTAACTTACGCAGACACATTTAACACAAGCCCTCTGCTAATCAGTAGTAGCGATGGTTACGCAGCAGCTGTACCTAATGCAGACACTATCGATTACGGCGATTGGGCTGCTCGTGTCGCTTTAGATTGGCATGTGAATGATGAGACCTTGCTGTTTGCTTCGGTTAACCGTGGAATTAAAGGCGGTAACTTCAATTTATCGTCTGGTCAAAACGTTACCGCTAATAATTTTAAGCATGGCGAAGAAGTCATTTACTCATACGAGCTTGGCTTTAAGTCAGACTTTGAGGCACAAGACTTACGAGTGAACGGTACTGCCTTCTACTACGATTACAATGATTACCAAGCTTTCTCGTTGGCGGGCGGAGCACCCTTGGTTTCAAACTCCGATGCTGAGTCTTTTGGCGGAGAATTAGAGGCTGTATGGACTCCTGGCGATAATTGGGATTTTAACTTCGGTCTGTCATATGTAGATTCAGAAGTAGAAACAGTTCGTGGCTCTAGTTTGCCGATCAGTAACGCTGAGTTTCCTAACGCGCCTAAGCTAAGCGTTAACTATTTAGCTCGCTATAATTGGGATCTAGCTGACAATGGATCTATAGCCGCGCAAATTGATGGTGTATGGAATGACGATCAATATTTGGAAGTCACTAACGGACCGGGTACGTTGCAAGAATCTTATGCTTCAACGAACTTACGTTTAACTTACACGGATTCGAGCGACCAACTGACGGTTTCTTTATTCGCGAAAAATATTACCGATGAAGAATATAAGGTTTACACGCTAGACTTAGGCGCTCTTGGTGTTACTTCTTTCTACGCTCCACCTACAACTTACGGAGCCAGTGTTAAGTATCGCTGGCATTAATCAGCATTATGGCCAGCCTTTCTTTGGCTGGCCTAGATTGCTCTGAAGCTAGTTAAGCGGACCGGCACTAGGTTCGTTTATCTTTTTTGTTAATGATTCATATCGAAGTCGCTAATTCTATGTCTCAGTCTCCTCTTTCTAATTCAAGTAAACCTAATTCCCGGACCTCAGCTTTGGCTTTACCATTAGCCCTAGACCCAAATCTGTCTCCAAATTTTCATTGCCTAAAGGGTAGGCAGCAAGGTGGGATAGATATCAAATTAAGACCGCCAGCGCTGATGTTCAACGCGGTAATCCAAATCATCATGGTAGCGGCATTTATAACGTGTAGCAGTTTAGCTGTCGCTAAAGCCAGTAAACCTCCAAATATATTGCTTATCGTAGTAGATGACATGGGACACTCCGATCTCGGAGCCTTTGGTAGTGAAATAGCAACGCCAAACTTGGATGCGTTAGCGTTTGAAGGCATTCGCTTTAGTAATTTTTTAACGGCGCCAACATGTTCCCCCACCCGAGCAATGCTCTTGAGTGGTGTCGACAATCACCGTGCTGGCCTTGGTAATATGCACGAGGAGTTGGCTCCCAATCAAAAAGGTCGCCCTGGTTACGAGGGGTATATAAACAATCGTGTGGTTACTCTGGCAGAAAGACTCAAGCAGCAGAAATATCACACCTATATGGCCGGTAAATGGCACCTAGGGTTGAGCGAAGACGCAAGCCCATCAGCGCGGGGCTTCGAAAAAAGCTTTGCTATGCTATCTGGCGGCGCCAGTCACTTTAACGATATGAAGCCTGCATATGCTCCGACAATCGAAGCCAAAGCTCCTTATCGACAAGATGGAAAATTACTTAAAAAACTCCCCAAGGAGTTTGTTTACTCTAGTAATTTTTATGCCAATAGAATTGTCAGCGATATCAAGTCAAATCAGGCCGATGGCAAACCATTTTTCGCCTACCTATCATTTACAGCTCCACACTGGCCGATACAGGCACCAGACCACACGATTGAGAAATATCAGGGTCGATATGATGCCGGATACGATGTCTTGGCTGGAACTCGATTAAAACAGCAAAAAGCGCTGGGGCTTGTTCCTGCGGCGGCCAAAAAAGTTAGCTATTCAAGTAAAACCAAACCTTGGCAGGTGCTTACAGCCGCTGAGAAAAAAATTCAAAGTCGCAATATGGAAACTTATGCGGCAATGATTGACGAGGTTGATCGCAGTACAGGCTCCGTTATTGAGTACCTTAAATCACAAAAGCTACTTAAGAATACGATTGTGGTTTTTTTATCTGACAACGGCGCCGAGGGTCATGATCTTGATTCGACTTGGCCAGCTGAGCAGTTCCCGAAAATCCGGCAGGTTATAAACCAAAGTCACGATTTTAGATTCAAAAACATCGGACGAATGAACTCTTACAGCTTTGTTGGCGAAGGGTGGTCTCAGGCTAGCTCGCCGGGGCTCAAGCACTATAAAGGCGCCATTACTGAAGGCGGTATTCGCACTGCGGCATTTGTCTATTATCCCGCAGTGCTTAAATCGGGGCATATCGAGCATTCCATTGTGTCCGTGAAAGATATCACTCCTACTCTTCTCGATATGATTGGGGTCGATGATAAAAATCTAGACCCTAAAGTCGAAGCCATTACGGGTCTTTCAGTATTACCAAGGCTTGTACAAGGTGATGGTGGGGCTGTCTCGAGTGGTGCGCCACTTACGAATAAGGAGCCACGAATATTGGCATGGGAGTTAATGGGTAAGCGAGCTGTACGTCAAGGCCATTGGAAGCTAGTTCATATGCCCAAGCCTTACGGAAATGCAGATTGGCAGCTTTACGATTTAAAGACAGATCTGGGGGAGCAGAATAACCTCGCGAACCAAAACCCAGAAAAACTCGAACAGATGAAAGCCCTTTGGTATCGGTACGCAAAGAAGAATAAGGTCATTTTACCGAATTGGGTAAGTGGTTATTAAGTATGCTTTATCCCTGGTGCACGCAAACACAATTTTTATTGCACCCAGAGCCAAGATATCGTCAGGGAGATCGGTAATATATATGGGAGATTACCTAAGGGATAAGAGATTTTTATCCCTAGTTTTAATAGGTATTGAAATAAAATTATCAACGGCAGCTAATACTAATAAACAAGGCGGCCAGCAATTAAGTTTTCATGTGTGTTTCATCAGTTATTGAGGGACAAGAGCTTCGTCAATTTCATGTCCCAGCCACCTTGTGGTGGCTCTTTTTCTGCATCTGGTTTTTATCGACACACTCAGCGCGTTGCCAATGATTGCAACAGCGGGCAGACAAGCTCAACAAGACAACTTCGAATTAGGTATAAGATATGCGACAGCCCGAAATGATTATCAACGGTCAGGGAATAAGTTCTGGTGAGCTATACGACGTCATCAACCCCGCAACAGAAGACGTGATAGCCCGATGTCCTCGTGGCACAGCGGCGCATGTCGAGCAAGCTGTGGCTGCAGCAAAAAGCGCCTTCCCGGCATGGAGTGAATTAAGTAGCGATGAGCGCAAAGCGCTGTTACATGAAATTGCTTCAGCCTTGGAGTCCCACATGCCAGAATTGATGGAGCTCGTTACCCTGGAGACCGGCAAGCCATTGGGTGGCTTGAACGATGTCGGTTCAGGAATGGAGGTCGGTGGCTCTATTGCATGGACTCAGTACACGGCCGAGCTTGAATTGGATGTCGATGTTATCCAAGACAATGAAGATGCCAAAGTGGAAGTGCATCGTAAACCGTTGGGGGTTGTAGCGTCGATAACGCCTTGGAACTGGCCCCTAATGATTGCTATTTGGCATGTTATGCCTGCCTTGCGAACCGGTAATACCGTGGTCATCAAGCCATCTCCCTACACGCCGCTGGCAACTTTACGCTTTGTTGAAATAGCGAATAGTATTTTACCGGCGGGTGTTCTTAATATCGTGACTGGCGGTCCGGAAATAGGCGCCGCTATTAGCGAGCATAAAGATATCGCGAAAATCGTTTTTACCGGCTCTACGGCAACGGGCAAGAAGATTATGCAAAGCTCGGCCGGCAACCTGAAGCGCTTAACTTTGGAGCTTGGGGGCAATGATGCAGGTATTGTTCTCGCCGACGTAAATGTCAAAGACGTTGCACCACAAATTTTTGCGGCCCTGTTTCATAACAATGGCCAAACCTGTGCTTGTTTAAAGCGGCTCTATGTCCACGATTCAATTTATGAAGAGATGTGTGAGGCATTGGCTGCTATTGCCGTTAACGTGAAAGTAGGGAACGGGGTAGAAGACGGAGTTGAGCTTGGACCTATTCAAAATAATGCTCAGCTAAATATCGTAAAAAACTTGGCTGCATCGGCAAAAGCCGATGGTGGTCGTTTTTTATGTGGCGGTAAGGAGATAGCGGGCAAAGGTTATTTCTTTGAACCTACACTCGTAGCCGATTTAAAAGATGGCCATCGTTTGGTGGACGAAGAGCCTTTCGGTCCGATTGCCCCCATCATTCGATACAGCGATGTTGACGAAGTGATTAACCGAGCCAACCAAAATGAAAACGGCCTTGGTGGATCAATTTGGTCTACTGACACCGCTAAAGCCGCACAGCTGGCACAACGCCTAGAATGCGGTACAGCTTGGGTCAATGAACACGGCGCTTTGCAGCCAGACGCGCCTTTTGGTGGTGTAAAACAATCTGGTATCGGTGTCGAATTTGGAGCTTACGGCTTAAAGGAATACACTGTTATACAAACATTGAAAGTCCCAAAATAATTACAATAAACAATGATTGAGTAAGATGATGAAATTTCTTTCAATAGTATCTTTGAGCTTATGTGTTACGGGTGCCATGTCGGTAACCGCCGCGGTAGATAAAAGCCTCCCGCCACTGCCGATAGAGAGCCCAGGCAGGGTTGAAGTTTTGCCTGCAACATATCCCGAATCTTGGATGTTCGTAGACGACGCAAGCTTTTCCAGCATGTACGGTGGAAAAGTGATGTTGATGGATCTCGCTGAGAAGCGTCCAACTCATCGGATTAAGGCCACCGCCGATAAAAGCTTACTTGGTAACTTTACCCAAGCTAAAAAGCGGCGCGAGCTTTACATTATGGAGTCTTTCCATGAGCGTGGAGCTAGAGGACCTAGAACGGATGTTTTAAGTATCTACAGCAAGACAACAATGGCGATTATCAAGGAGTTGGTGTGGAAAGACACCACTCGCTTACAGGCGTTGCCAGAACGTTATTCGATGACACTATCGAGCGACGAGAGGTTTCTATTTGTGGCTAACTTTAGCCCGGCAGCCTCCTTTACCGTTGTGGACTTGGATACGAAAGAAATTGTAGAAATAATTGATACCCCTGGCTGTGTTTTAACTTACCCCACGGGAAAAAACAGTGTTTCATCGCTATGTAGCAATGGCGGCATGTTGACAACCGTTGTCGATAAAGATGGGCATAAAAAATCCCAGCATCGTTTGGCGCCATTTTTTAGCACCGATGACACACCCATCTACGAACGCCCAGCGATTATCGATGGAGTTGCCTATTTCCCAAGTTTTCTAGGTAAAATTCACGCCGTCGATTTTCGCGGTGAAACTGCCAAGTACATTGGTTCATGGAGCTTGCTATCAACAGAAGAGCAATCAAAAGGTTGGCGTCCAGGCGGTTTGGCACTCATCGATGTAGATGAGCAAGGCCTTTTCTATATCGTTATGAATCCCCATGGGGCAGAGGGCACCCAAACTCACCCTGGTAGCCAGGTTTGGACCGTTGATGTAAAACAAAGAAAAGTTATCAACAAGTATGACGTTCCAAACTTAGCAGTATCTATTGCTGTGGGTCGTGGTTCCGACCCAATGTTGGTCGTGACCAATGGCGATTTGGCTCTGGATATAATCAATGCACGTTCAGGCAAGTTAATTCAGACGGTAAGCCAGTTTGGGGCCGTTACTCCATTGTTAGTTCACAAGGCGTATTAATATGTCTTCATTAACATTCTTATCTGACGCCAGTTCATTGTTTATCTTTTGGCTCTTTGCTGTTGCTGGGAGCCATAAACTTAAGCCGGATAACGATCGATATTTTTCTGATTTACTTGAAGAATATGGCATCAGTAATAATGGCGTTGCTTTAAGCATTGCCAAATTTGTTGGCACGGTTGAAATAGTAATAGGGATTGCCATCGTCGTACCTTATACACGCTCAATTGCCGCTGTCTTCGCTATGGCGATTTTATTTAGTTACTTATTGCTTATGGCAACACAATACTATCAAGGGAAACGAGATTTAGATTGTGGTTGCTCTGGACCTGGTAGTGATCTGAAAATTGGTCCGGCAGTACTTTTACGCAACAGTTTGTTACTCGTAGTGGCTGCAAGTTGCCTCAATAGTAGCAACGGTCTGTTTAGTGGGTATTGGGCATTTTCAATTTTATTGAGCCTTTGTGGAATATTGGTTTACTTATGTTCTGAGCAAATAATGAAAAATTTACAACACTTAAAATTAATGAGGCAGAACTAATGGAATTTTTAGTAATTTCAAATATTTTCCTTTGGGTGGGCTTGGTTGTCATGGGCGTTATTAACTTTGCGCTATTGCGACAAGTTGGCGTGTTATATGAGCGAGTAGCTCCAGCGGGCGCTTTGGCAATGAATAAAAACTTAGAAGTTGGTCAGGCTGCACCAGAGTTGGCATTGCAAACACTGGATTCGAAACTAATAACCATCGGTGATAAATCTAACACTGATCAAGATGCCAAGAAAAAATCTCAGTTGTTATTCTTTGTTTCACCTGATTGCCCAGTGTGTAAAACCCTGTTGCCAGCGATAAAATCTGCAGCTCAGGCTGAAGATGATTGGGTTGACCTCATACTTGCCAGCGATGGGCATAAGCAAGACCACCAGGGCTATCGTAAACAGTTTGACCTGGAAGGCTTTCCTTATGTTATTTCGGAGTTACTCGGAAAAACGTACGGCGTGGCAAAGCTGCCCTACGCTGTGCTTATCGATGAAAATAATAACATCGCGTCCATGGGCATTATTAATTCGAGAGAGCATCTCGACAGCCTGTTCGAAGCAAAGGAACACAAAGTAGCTTCCATACAAGATTACATGGCCAAATCATCGGCTAAACCCTCTGTCAGCGCATAATAGGTATTTTACAGTGAAATTTTTTGATCGATTTTTTGAAAAGTCGGCTCGCACTGCAGCACAAAAGAGCAATCGACGAGGGTTTATTCGCGGTCTAGGCACGGCATTAGTTGGCGGCGCTAGCATCCCGCTATTACCCGTGGCTCGCGCAGCAGAGCCGGTAAAAGCACCGCAAGATGCCGGTGATCCAAGTAGTTGTGATTATTGGCGTTACTGCGCAGTGGACGGTTTTTTATGTGAGTGCTGCGGTGGTAGTTACAATAGTTGTCCGCCAGGAACAGAGATGTCTACGATTACCTGGATTGGCACCTGCCGGAATCCGGTTGACGGGAGAAACTATGTTATTTCATATAACGACTGCTGTGGTAAAACTCAATGTGCTAATTGTCTTTGTCAGCGTGATGAGGGCGACCGACCTTTATACCGCTCGGATAAGTCTAACGATATTAACTGGTGTTTAGGGTCTACTAGTTCGGTTTACCATTGTTCAACTGCCATTGTCGTTGGTTTGGCATTTGACCAATGATAAAACTTTGGGGTGTAGGTCTTATTGCTTTTATCAGCGCTGGAAGTGCAGCAGAACCCATCAATCATGCCCGCGCAAAGTTCAACTACCAAATGCTCTGTATGGGTTGCCATACCCCTGCAGGAATTGGTAACGGGCATGTACCAACGATGAAAGGTTTTATCGGTAATTTCCTAAAGTTTCAAGAAGGGCGCGAGTATCTTGTACGTGTCCCAGGTTCGGCAAACTCGACTCTCAATGACGCACATTTGGCGGAAGTATTGAACTGGATGATACTCAATTATGCGGAAGCGAGCTTGCCGGAAAAAATGCAACCTTATACCGCCGATGAAGTGTCGTCTTTAAGGTCGAAACCTTTCTTCGAGGTAACCCAATACCGCAAGAAACTACTGAAGAAGATCGATTTTATTGATCATTAATAACAATAATTCGCAGACACTAACAACAATTTTAAGACAATAAAAACAATTTGAAGACAATAACATGATGAATTTGACAAAGTCCTTTGCCATATTAATGCTCGTCGTCGCTGATTTCGGAGTCGCTGAATCCATTCAGACATTGAGCGCACAGTGTGCGGCTTGCCATGGTGCGCAAGGCATTACTAATGCAAAGCAATGGCCAAACTTAGCCGGACAAAAGGCGGGCTATCTGAAGTCTCAAATAATGGCTTTCCGAGATGGCTCTCGCAAGGAGGTGACTATGCTGCCTTTTGTGAAGAACTTAAGCAATAAACAAATAGCTCAATTGGCTGAATACTTTTCGAGTCAGACACCAAAAATAAGCTCTACGAAAAAAGAACACTTGGCGGGAAAGAATGTTCGTGCTTATTGCATTAGCTGTCACGGAAAACAAGGCTACACGGTTAACCAGCAATGGCCCAATCTTGCCGGGCAAAATGCCTTGTACATTATTAAGCAGCTAACAGATTATCAAACAGGTGCCCGTCAAAATCCAGTTATGGAAGTTATCGCCAATGAATTAAACAGCCAGCAGATTAAAGATGTTGCTCGTTACTACAGCGAGCTCTAAGGAAAATGTTTGAACAGTTATGATTGTGATATGGGTGCGCATTATTAATGCTATGCTGTCCTCATGATCTTATTTTACAAAGTGCAGCAGCTACTTCAAAAGAAAAAATCGAGCGTTACACTAAACACTATCTTAAGTGCCTAGCTTTCGCTGAGCCGAAAGCGTGAATGTAAATTACCCTCGCTTGACATGGTTCCGATACGCATAAAATGTTCTTTATTCTCTATTGCGCTATAAACCTGTTCGACTAATTCTTTTGATTGCTCATGAGCCATAGAATCCCACGGCGCATCTTGTCGAGTTGACCAAGTTGAATCCAAAGTTTCAGTAGTGTTCTGTGCGGCTATTTCTATTTCACACTCTCGTCGAAATACCGTGTAGATTTGATCGACCGCTAATACAGAGCTGATGCTCATCGGGATTAGGGTTTCTGCTACGATGTTAATTCCAGTTTCTTCTAATAATTCACGGGCAGCGGCTTGCTGTAAAGACTCCCCACATTCTACAAACCCAGCCGGAAATGCCCAAAGCCCTTTAAAAGGTTCAATGCCTCGTTGGGTCCATAATAGTTTTTCACCACAATGTAAGAAAACGGCAACTAAATTGGTGGGGTTTTGGTAGTGCGCTATTTTACATTGTGCACACCAAGGACGTGAAATATCGTCACCAGGAACAGCTTGTAACTGCAGCTCAGATGCACAATAGCTACAAAACTTCATGGTTTTCTGGGAGCTCATAATAGGCGTCTCGTTACTTGATTATGATCAATATTATTTCACTTTAACATTGTTCATGATATTCATTAAACATTTTTGTCCAAGGTTCCCATCAGTTTTTGTTTACGAAATTCTCGAGGAGATAAACCGGAGTGCTTAGTAAAGAAACGACAAAAATAAGCGGGATCTTTAAAGCCTAGTGCATCGGAAATAGTGTTTATCGCCGATGTGGTATAAATTAGTTGCCACTTGGCCTCTTTGATCTGGCGCTCATACACCAAGCTCTTCGGGGAGCGCCCCGATAAACGCCGACAGATATCAGCTAAACGATTCGTGGTGACATTGAGGCCTCGCGCGTAATCGGGCATCGACAAGTTCAGAGTATAGTTTTTATCGATAAGAGCATTAAAGCCATCAAATATTTTTAATTCAACCAGCCGCAGCGGCTCATTACGCTCCGGCAGGTCGGCTAGTCGAAAAATACTGACTAAAGCTAAATTAACCAATGCAGGCAAGCTGTGTTTTCGGCCGGGTAAGTCGGCAAAAAACTCATCATTCAATAACCTCATCAACGTCTGTAACCTTTCTGCTTCCGCGGCATGGTGCCCAGCTACAGCTCTTAGTTCACAAAACACGGGCGCCGAAAATTTTTGCTCTAACACCGCATCAGCTCCACCAGAGGTCATACGCCCTAGCAAGTCACGACTGACGGTGACAACGGTACCTGTGGCGTCATCATCCAAGACAAAGGAGTGTGGGACAGCCGGCGGGGTGAAAAAGAACAGCGGCCCTACGCCTTGATGCTGCGAGTCACCCAGTTGCAGCGTAACGTCCCCGTACTCTAGCCAATGAATTTGATAAAAACGGTCATGCCGATGAACAGGCATATCGCGACCAAAAAAGTTTGATAAATTATGCAAGTAATCCAAATGGATGTCTGCGCCTTCAAATCGCTGATCATAGGCTTCGCCGATATTGATATTGGGTATTTCGGCAGGTTTTTTAATGTTATGTGCTCCCCATCAATATTGGTCCATAAACTCAGCGGTCAGCTAAGCTTCGTCGCAGACATAAAAAGTACAAGTTTATTGGTGTTTTGTCTATATCATCTTGCTCCCGAATTACAGATTATAGAGCTATCAGCAGAGGGTTCAGCAGCAATGCCTTTGTTAATACTACTACTGTTAATACCACTGTGATCTGTACGACGCCGGAGACTGATAATGATAACAACACCAAAAATTGATCTAAGCCGCCCTTTGCACGAAAACCTACTGGAAATTTTACCTCTAATAGCAGCGAATGCTGGCCAAGCGGAAATCGACCGAACCGTGCCTCGTGAAAACATCGAGCTATTAAAAGATATCGGCTTTACCCGAGCGTTTCAGCCTAAGGCTTACGGCGGGCTTGAAGTTTCATTGGCAGAATTTGCAGAGTGTGTAGCGACGCTTGCCGGCGCATGTGGTAGTACCGCTTGGGCTTCATCATTATTGTGTACCCACAATCACCAACTGGCTTTATTCTCCAAAGAAGTACAACAGGACGTTTGGGGCACCGACCCAAGAGCAACATTAAGCAGCAGTGTTGCTCCATTCGGAAAAACCGAAGAGGTTGAGGGCGGAGTTATGTTTTCCGGTGACATGACTTGGAGTAGCGGTTGTGATCATGCGGAATGGGCGATACTGGGCTTTATTCGTAAGGGCTCCGAGGTAGACCCAACACCTCATACGCATTTCGCCGTCGTGCCCGCGAGCGACTATGAAATTATTGATGATTGGTATGCCTGCGCTATGAAAGGTAGCGGCACAAAGACTATTAAAGTTCGGGATGTGTTTGTTCCCGAACATCGTATTGAATCATCCAAAGCATTAATGACGGGTAAATCAAGCGGTTACGGAATGTACCCCGACAGCGAGATATTCTTTTCCCCCTACCGTCCATATTTTGCCTGCGGATTCTCCGCCATAAGTTTAGGTGTCGCTGAACGTATGATTGAGTGGTTTACCCACCGTAGTAAAACCAGAGTCCGTGCATACACACTGGCGGAAGTCGGCAAAGACACTCCAGCCTATATGCGCCTTGCAGAGAGTCGTCACCAAGTTAATGCAGCTCGTGCCTTGCTAGAAAAAGACTGGAATGACCTAAGCCAACAGAGCAAAAGCCAAGTGCTGCCAAGTACTGAGCAATTAGCAAACTGGCGAACCAATCAAGCCTACGCCGTGAAAATGTGTATTCAGGCGGTAGATCGTTTATTTGAATCAAGTGGTGCCAACGCTTGGTTTACCGATAACGAAGCTCAACGTTTATTTCGTGATTCTCACATCACCGGAGCGCATGCGTATACAGATTACGATGTGTGCTCTCAAATCATGGGGCGCCATTTAGTGGGCCTTGAGCCCGACCCTAAGCTTGCTTAAATAGCGAGCGTACCAGTATAAACAACTAAGCTAAGCCCAATACACGGCTTAGCTTAGTCATTTAGGAGTCTATAATGATTGACCAGCAGCTCTATCGAGACGTTCTCGGGCAATTCGCCACAGGCGTAACAGTTGTCACAACCTACGACAGTAATAAAGACATCTGCGGCCTAACTATCAATGCCTTTAGCGCGGTATCAATCGATCCTTCGTTGGTGATGGTATGTCCTCAAAAGTCATCAGTTTCGCATCAAGATATTTTGAAAAACGGTCGATTTAGTATCCATTTTTTACACGAAGGCCAAGAAGACACCGCATGGGCTTTTGCTAAAAAAGAATTGGATACTAGCCAAGTACAATGGTCGGCTGGAGAAAATGAATCCCCAGTGTTAAACGATTACATCGCAAAAATTGAATGTAAAGTTTGGAATAATTACGACGGCGGAGATCACGATATTCTAATTGGAGAAATTCTTGCTATGGATGTCAAAGAAACAAACAGAGCTCCACTACTATTCCACCAAGGGAAAATGAAACCGTTGGTGTGACAGCTTAGAATTCATTGAGGATAAATCTAGAGGCTGTATCACGCAGAACAATACTGTAAGCTGATCTTAAAAATTAATCAGCCTCTCAAAATCAAGACTCTGAAATATGCTGCTCTACACATTTCCCATGGTATCTAAATAGCCTAGATTTTGGTGGTGAGAATAAACAGGTGGCTTCAAAGTCGCTAGTTTAGTGGCCATCTATATTGTATCGCTAGCTTCCTTTGCCTTCCTAATAATATCTTCTTTGGGTAAGTTTCGTGGTAAGCGTAAACTAAAATGCACCCCTTCTCCCTGTGCGCTAGAGCATTCTACTTCTCCATTCAAGTTTTCAGTAACAAGGTTATACAATATATTGAGGCCCAAGCCGGTGCCTCCGCCTAGGTTGTTAGTGGTAAAAAATGGATCAAATATTCGTTTAATATTATCCTTATGAATCCCTTTTCCATTATCTCTGTAATCAAGATACAGCGTAGAGTCATCTGCGGCTAGAGCGACGCTGATCTCGCCTTTATCGTCATCAGAAAAAGCATGAGTTAATGAATTCATCAATAAGTTGGTTAGAATCTGAGAATAAAACCCTGGGTAGGAGTCGATTTCAATATGGTCGCCACCTTTAATATGTACGGCTATCGGGCGATGAGAGTGCTGGCTGTTCAAACTAACTAGGGTCTCTTGTAAATACTCTTTAACATGAAACTTTCGGCGTTTCTCGGCGGTTTGATCAACTGAAATTTGTTTAAAACTTCTTACTAGCTCTGCTGCACGCTGTAAGTTATTGTGGGTCAGTTCTGCGATTTTTTGGCTGCTTTTAAAGTATTGTTCTAAATTACCTTGATTCATTTTTCCGGATTCATATTGGCTAACAATATGGTTGGTGTTATTTAAAAACTGAGTAATTCCTGTCACGCCAATACCAATCGGGGTGTTGATTTCATGTGCCACACCGGCAACTAAGCCAGATAGCGCTGCAGATTTTTCAGCTTTGACTAATTTATCTTGAGTTTTCTCTAGGTGGTCTAGAGACTCTTGTAGCTCGTGTGTACGTTCAGCAACCCGACTTTTAAGTTTTTCATTAAAGTTAATGATGTTTTGCTTAGCCTTTGCCTCTTCGGTACTGTCTACACCAAATAATAATATTTCTTTAGACGTTCTTTTGTCGCCTTTAAGCACCGCAGTCCATAGTATAATTTTTTCTTTTCCAGTTTTAGTTTTGAACGAATACTGATAATTTCGCATACTGCCGCTAGCGACCATCAAAGCCTGTTCTTTTCTTAATTTTTCGTTCTGACCGGCATGCAATAATTGCCACCAGTTCGAATTTAATAATTCGCGTTCGTCAAACTCTGAAATACGACAGGCTTCTGGGTTGACATAGTGTATATCAGCATTTTGACCCAAACCGAATACCATCATTGGAACATTATCAATAATTGTTTTTACAGATTCTTTCTCTCGCTCTACTTCAGAGAACACACGAGAATTTTCCAAAGCAATTGCAGCTTGGCCAGACAGAAGACGTAGTAAGGGCAACCGATCCGGGCGAAATGTGTTTTTAAGAAAACGATTTTCTAAATACAACAACCCTAATAATCGACCCTGCCGTTTTAACGGCAGTACGCATGCTGACAGCTCATCTTCGCCGGACAGTACTTCTTGTCCGCCGTTCTGACTAGCATCGAGCAACAGTTCGGCCGGAACTTCAAGATCTTCTAGCTCATCTTCCTCGTCGTAAAAGTTACAGCTGTCTTTACCTTCTTGGGTGGCTATGATCTGAAGACTTGAATTCTCGTAGGTTAAAAAAGCCACACGGCTCGCGCCGGAATTCAACAATAATGCTTCCATTAAACCTGCTAATAGTTCTTTTCTGTCAAGGCTTCTGGATAGCAGTTCAATGCTCTTAGTGAGGCTTTGCAGGTCCAATGAAGTGTTTACGTCGCCTACAGTACTTTCAGTGATCGAGCCTTCTAACTGTCCATTATTCTGCCGTAGAAAACCAAACTCTTCCTTAAGGGCATTCATTTTTGGGTTGGCGCCCCAAGTTTGATAGTACTCATAGGCTATTCCCAGTTGATGGCTGGCTAAGCTGTAATATCCATGTTTAAGTAAAAACCGTCCAAACATCTCGGCTAAGGCGGCTCGACTTTGCACAGATTCATTTTTAGAGGCCATGTCGGTGGCTGTTTGATAAGCTCGCATGGCGGCATTGAAGCCCTTCTTGTGTTCGCTCCAACGAGCGAGCACGATTAGGTATCGCCCATGATAATTTTCTGGCATTTGTTTTGAAAAAGATTTGAGCTCAGAGATGGAACGTTTGACTAAGGCTTGAGCTTTAGCTGCTTGATGAGAGATCGCCATACACTCAATACCTATTAAGGCTGCCGTCATAAAAATATGTGGGTGATAACAAACGCCTACAGCTCGAATCAAAGAGCTGTCCATAATCCTCATCATATTTTCAAGCGCCAGTTCAAAATCTCTGTTGATTAGATTGATATAAGCTTTGTCGCAAAAAAATCCGGATATCCATAAACCCTCTCCATGCTCTTCGATTACCTGTGGCATGTCAGCTTCGTCGAACCATTCACCGCTAATAATGCGTCCATCGCATTGTGAATCTTGCAAAGTATGGAACAGCTGTGTCGCACATTCAGTTGCGAAAATAGAAAGATCCCGCTCATAGTGTTTTAAATAGTTTAAACGAGACTCTTGCATTTGTAACAATTCCGGTAATGGAATGCCCTGCAAAAATTCTTGTCCTTGGCGTACGATTGTATTCAGAACGACCATTTCAAAATTTCCAGATTCTTCAGCCTTAGCGATTGCACTAGCTATATATTGGTCGTTTTCACTTAAAGGCTTAAACCAGTGGCAAATCATTGCGCCATAAACAT
>Ga0105358_10000239_pt1 | contig 25540 bp, 23 predicted proteins | sample GOMGulsemesocosm_5_FD_83509 | JGI IMG/M metagenome (GOLD analysis project Ga0105358, IMG submission 83509) | Methane-oxidizing microbial communities from mesocosms in the Gulf of Mexico - GOM15C Gulf of Mexico | ecosystem: Environmental > Aquatic > Marine > Cold seeps | place: Gulf of Mexico... | reverse complement strand
AGCTGCCAATTTCGCTGCCTTACCTTGATAAAGTACTTGGTATACTTGCTCAACAATAGGCATTTCAACATTCATTCGCAGTGCTAAGGTATGAACTTCTTTAGTATTGCGATAACCTTCTACCACTTGACCGATATTTGACATCGCTTGTTCAACGCTAACGCCTTTGCCTAGCGCCAAGCCAAAGCGACGATTTCGAGACTGATTATCAGTGCAAGTAAGCACCAAATCACCTAAGCCTGCCATACCCATAAAAGTGGCAGGATCAGCGTTTAAAGCAATACCTAAACGGGTCATTTCGGCTAAACCTCGTGTAATTAAGGCTGTACGTGCATTAGCACCAAAACCAATACCATCAGCCATACCCGCTCCAATAGCGATAACATTTTTAACCGCACCACCTAATTGAACACCAATAAAGTCTTTATTAGGGTAAACCCGAAAACATTTTTCGCAATGTAATAAACCTGAGAGTGTTACTGCAAAGTCATCATCAGTAGAAGATAACGAAATAGCAGTAGGTAGGCCTGCTGCCATCTCTTTAGCAAAGGTTGGCCCAGACAATACTGCAAGTGGCACATTGTCTCCTAAGATATTTCGAGCGACATTTTGTAATAAATCACCTGACTCAGGATCTAATCCCTTGGTTGCCCAAGCAATTTTAATATTAGGATTGGCTGACTCATCAAGCACAGCTTTAATATGCTTGAGCATATCGCCAAAGGCATGGCTAGGCACAACCACTAAAATATTATCACTAGCCTGTATTGCTAGGCGTAAATCACTTGTCACTTGCAAACTAGCAGGAAAAGTAAAGCCCGCTAAATATTTAGCATTTTCACGCGCACAAATCATATCATCGATTTGAATCGGATCTCGTCCCCACATCAGGGTTTTATGACCATTTCGTGCCAAACAAATCGCTAATGCAGTACCATAAGATCCTGCACCTAACACGGTGATTTTGGCAGAAACAGTCATAATTTTCTCTTATCTGTCTAATTAAAATATTATCAGGCGAAACAAGTCACGAATAACGAGTATCTACAATTAATGAGTTTCAGTACTTTCTGGAACCTTAGTTTGGGCTTCAGCTGTGCGTTGCTGTACATATGAAGCAAATAGGGCTTCAAAATTTACTGGAGATAAATTAAATTGTGGAAATGAACCACGATTAACTAAACTAGAAATAGTTTCACGTGCATACGGGAATAATGTTGTTGGACAAAAAGCACCAATTGTATGTGCTAACTGTGCTTCAGGTAAATTACCAATGGTGAAAATCCCTGCTTGTTGTACTTCTGCTAAAAAGGCAATTTTCCCTTCAACGGTAGCCGTTACTGTTACCGCCAAAACCACTTCAAAGGTGTTTTCCGCCAATTTATTAGAACGTGTATCTAAATCTAATTTTATTTCTGGCTTCCAATCTGTTTGAAAAATAGCAGGCGAGTTTGGCGTTTCAAAAGACACGTCTTTTGTATAAACTCGTTGAATGGCAAATTGTGGTCCTGCTTGTTCTTCTTGTGCGGCTTCAGTTACTTCGTTTTTATTTTCATCACTCATAAGGATTTCCTATCTTTAATATTTATTTCTGTCTTTATCAACTAACTTTTTAGTTATTTAATTTGCCAACAAAGTATCTAATTTATTGTTAATTTCTAATGCAACTAGTTGGTCACATCCACCAATATGAACATCATCAATGAATATTTGTGGCACAGTATAACTACCATTGCTGCGAGCAATCATTTTTTCACGCAATGCCATATTCCTATCAATGCTAATTTCTTCAACGTTAAGTACTGGTAAAGCAGCTACTTTATGCTCTAGTAAGGCAACAGCTCGTGTACAAAATGGACAGTAAGCTTTAGTGTATATTTCAATTTTCGCCATAAATAACGTTATCTCTTAGTTACCGGTAAACTAGCGCTAGTCCATGCACCCATGCCGCCTTTGAGTATACTTACACGAGAAAAACCCGATTTATGTAAATCATTAGCTACTTTTACCGCAATAATACCAGCACTGCATACAACAATGATGGGCTTCTCTTTGTCTTTTTCAAGGCTAGCAAAGCCATTTTTAGTGATTTTTTCATTAGTTAAACCCACCGCATCAAGAATATGATTGCTGTTAAAATCTTTTTCACTACGAATATCAAGCGCAATACCTTCTTCTCTATTCATTAAGAAAGTTAGATCTTGTGGGCTAATTTGTTTAATCGGTGATAACTGAATTTTAATCGATATCACGATAATTATAACGACAAGGCCAACCCAAGCCGCACTTAACATGCCGTTGTTGCTGGCAAAAGCAATAAATTGTTCCATAAATAGTGACTCTTTCGGTAAATGATGAAAATAGTAAATAATAAAATCGCCACATTATACCCAAGTGACTTGGAATAGCGAGTTTAGTAAGTGCTGATGAATAATTTCTTGCTTAATTAAAGGCTCGTGAATGTGTACAATAATAGTAATTAAATTTATACCACCTTGATTGAGTTCTTTCCACTCAGTGAAAATTAAAAGGCACAGCAATTATGGCAAATAAAAAACCGACCGTTTTGATGATTTTAGATGGCTGGGGCTACCGTGAACAAAGTAGTTCAAATGCAATCCAAGCAGCTAATACTCCAATATTGGACCAACTTAAAAGTGATTATCCCAACATGCTTATACAAACGTCTGGTATGGCGGTGGGTTTACCTGATGGTCAAATGGGTAATTCTGAAGTAGGTCATGTAAATTTAGGTGCAGGTCGTGTGGTTTATCAAGATTTCACTCGCATAACTAAAGCAATTAACGACGGTGAATTTTCGCAAACGCCGGCATTATGTCTAGCGGTAGACAAAGCCGTAGAGAAAAATAAAGCAGTACATATATTTGGCTTACTTTCTCCCGGTGGTGTACATAGTCATGAAGAGCATATTTTTGCCATGATGGAATTGGCCAAAAAACGAGGTGCTAATAAAGTATACTTACATGCCTTTTTAGATGGTCGAGATACACCACCACGCAGTGCAAAAGCATCGTTAGAAAAAGCTCAACAAAAATTTGAACAACTTTTTTCCAACAGTATTGGCGAAGGTCAAATTGCGTCTGTTATCGGTCGTTACTTTGCCATGGACAGAGATCAGCGTTGGGATCGCATTGAAATAGCCTACGACTTACTTGTATCAGGCATCAGTAAATATAAATATAAAAATGCGTTATCTGCATTAGAAGGCGCCTACAAACGCGATGAAAATGATGAGTTTGTTAGTGCAAGCACCATACTTAATAACGCCGGTGAAACGATTAAAGTTAATGATGGTGATACCTTGATTTTTATGAATTTTAGAGCTGATCGTGCCCGCCAATTTAGTCGCTGTTTCACCGAAAAAGATTTTACTGGTTTCTCTCGCAAGAAAGTACCGGCCATTGGTGACTTTGTTATGTTAACTCAATATGCCGCAGATATTAATGCCAGCTGTGCTTTCGCACCAAAAGCGTTAGATAATGTTATGGGTGAATGGCTTGCTAAACATAACAAAACCCAACTACGTATTTCGGAAACGGAGAAATATGCCCACGTTACTTTTTTCTTTAGTGGTGGGCAAGAGGGCACTTTTGATGGTGAAGAGCGTATTTTAGTCCCTTCTCCTGATGTTGCCACCTATGATTTGCAACCAGAAATGAATTCAACACTACTCACTGATAAGTTAGTCGCGGCCATTGAAAGTGGTAAACATGACTTTATTGTTTGTAATTATCCTAATGGTGATATGGTTGGTCACACTGGTAATTTTGATGCTGCGGTAAAAGCTTGTGAAGCGATTGACACTTGTGTAGGACGTGTTGTTGCTTCCCTACAAAAAGTAGGTGGTGAATGTTTAATTACGGCTGATCATGGAAATGCAGAAAAAATGCTCGATGAAGATTCAGGTCAGGCTCATACCGCACATACTTGTGAGCCAGTGCCATTAATTTATGTTGGTAGAAAAGCAAAACCAGCAACAACGGGTACTTTAAGTGATGTTTCGCCAACATTATTGTATTTAATGGCAATGGACCAACCAGCAGAAATGACTGGCACGGTATTGATGCAGCTTGATTAATACGGCAAACTGTAAGTAATTTTAAATAACGTAAATATCATCCCCTTTAATAGTAAGTCATTCTGGTAGGCACTTAATCCCAAATCTTGGTGGTTTAAATGCAAGGCCCAGTATTGATAGACGGCGAGGGTGATGTAGGCAGATAGTAACAAAATAATAATCACTAATAATAATCACTAATAATTTAATGTTAAAATCGCCATTCAAAAACATACACATATTTCGACAATTATTAAGCAACTTAGTTATCCTAAGTTGCTTAATTTTTGCCAACTTCAGTATGGCTGCTGACACCACCAATAACAAAAAATCCAAGCAAGAAAGTACTCGTAAACTCAGTAATGTACAACATGCCATTGCTAAGCAAGAATCAAATATATTTAAGGCCAACAAAGACAGGGCATTATTAGAACAGCAACTAAAAAATGATGATTTAGTTATTGCCAAAGTCGCAAAAACTATCCGTGATACTGAACAACGACTAAAAGCTACCACTAAAAAAATAGTCGCTCTGAGTAAAGAAAAACAACAATTAAGTACACAAAAAAACAAACAAGAGCGTTTACTCGCCCAACAGCTACGTTCAGCTTACACTACCGGCCAGCATGATTACTTAAAGTTACTTTTAAACCAAGATGAAAGTAAAAAGATCCAACGCACCATCAGTTATTATCAATATCTAAATAAAGCACGACTCAATGAAATTGATAAATTTCAAGTAACAATCACCCAGTTAATGCAAGTAGCTACACAACATCAAGAACAGGTAGCACAATTACAAACATTAAAAGCCAATCAACAACAACAACGAAAAACCTTATATAAAAACAAGAATAAACGACGTCAAACCTTAGCATCGTTAAGAACAAAATTATTATCAAGCAAACAACAATTAGTCAAATTAAAAGCCGAAGAAGCTAACCTAAACACCGCTTTGCAAAAACTTACCGCACTAATACGTGCAGAGGTTAATCTGGTTGGGTTAAGTAAGTTAAAGCGAAAATTATCATGGCCTGTAAAGGGACGGCTTCTACGCAGTTTTGGTAGCCGAAAACAAGGCTATCTAAAATGGAAAGGCGTGTTAATTAGTGCTCCTATTGGTAGGCAAGTTCATACCATACATAATGGCACTATTTTGTTTTCAGATTGGTTAAAAGGTTATGGTTTATTAACAGTTATTGATCACGGCAATGGCTATATGAGCTTATATGCACATAGTCAAACCTTATTAAAATCTGTCGGTGATAGAGTGGAAACCGGCGAGCCTATTGCTTTAGTAGGGCAAAGTGGTGGACAAGATCAAGCTGGGCTTTATTTTGAAATTCGTCACCAAGGTAAAGCTGTTAACCCAAAGCTTTGGTGTAAATAGTGTAAGCTTAAGAGTGTATATATTTACATTACTCTTAGAGCCTTGTCTCTCTCCCTAGTCTATTAGTACTATACCCATGCCACTTCAAGTTGCTTGGTAAAAGTAACTACAAATACTAAAAGCTAAATGATATGCTTTTATTATCCCGCTATATTTATAAAAAGACATGAAATGATTTCAGCAGTATCAACGTTTTGTCTTTTTATCATTTTATCCTATTGTACACATTTATCTGCTGCATCAGCGCAAGCCGCACGTATTGCAATTGTGATTGACGATTTAGGTTATAAAAATACTGACATACATGCACTATTGATACCTGGGGCTATCACCTATTCTATTTTGCCTCATACGCCTTATGGTAAAACATTAGCGATGAAGGCCAACGCCAACAATTAACCAGACACGAGTAGCTAGTGACGAGCAAGAAGAATATAGAGTAACGAAAACCGCTCATTAGAAATAGAAGGTCCTAGTAACTCCTCAGTATTATTTCGAGTCTGCTTTCTATATTTTAATATTATTCTCTTTCAATATTTTGTGTAAATATTTCACTGGAATAGCATAAGTAATACCGCTAGGGTTACTAATCACTGCTTCTTTAGTGCTTTGCACAAATACTTTATTAATAATTCCCAAGACTTTGCCCGTTTTCATGTCATACATTGCACTCCCACTATTACCTGGATATGCAGTTGCATCGAGTTGATAAACAGAATAAGGGTTACGCATGCGTTTTAATATTTTTAAACTAATCTGTCCAGCCGTTTGTACAGGTATAACTGTTGGCGTAGTACTAGAAATAATGCCTCGGTGCGTAATAGGGTACAAGCCTAAAACACCTCCAATAGGAAAGCCAGTAAAAGCAATATAACTACCATCTGGACGAATTTTACTATCAGCTAAATTTAAAGCCGGTAACGGCGAGCCAGATAACTTTAAAATGGCCAGATCGTATAAATCTGACGTAGCGATAATGTCGGCATACCTTATCTTAGCGTTTGCGCCTGAACCTATAAAAACTGCCATTTTTTGCAATAAGCTTTCGTCAAACTCCATTGGTAACACATGGGCATTAGTAATAACATAATGACCATTACCAATGACAAACCCCGTACCACGCAAAATATTTTTTGGTCTACTAGTTGGTGTATGAATACCAATACCAACCACCGAAGGTTTTATTTTTGCTACCACATCAACAAATTCAGCTTTCGCTGGCATAATGCCAAGCAAGCTAAAAACTGACAATAAAATAACTATTTTTTTTAACATTATATTCTTCCTATCGTAATATTCTACAGTGTTTAAATATAATACCTTATTTGATTTATCTTAAGGCAAACTTTCAAAGATCAGCCATAATAAATATTACTACGGAGACATAACATGACTGAAAAAATTGTTCCTATACTTGCTGGCGGAGGAACACGTTTACCTGCCCATCTTGGTGTGTTGCACGCCTTGAACAAATTGCAGATAAAATTTGATAATATTGTCGGTGTGTCAGGTGGTAGTATTATCGCTAGCTTATTTGCTTCAGGCCTTTCAATTGACGAAATAAAAGAAATAGCATTAACTACTAATTACACTCAATTTACAGGTTTTTCATTATTCAAGCTAATACGCAATGGTGGTTTAAGTTCAGGTGATATTTTTGAAAAATGGATTGATGAACACCTAGAAGGTAAAACCTTCTCCCAAATGAATATACAACTACACCTAGTAGCTACCGACGTAAAAAGTGGTAAACCTGTTATTTTTAATCAAGAAAACACACCTCATATGAAAGTGTCTGAGGCCGTCCGCTTTTCTATGTCTATTCCACTCGTTTTTAGTTTTAAACCCTTTGGCAAACACCTATTGGTTGATGGTAGCATATTGTCTGAAGATGCCCTTCATCGAGATTGGGCTAAAGATGATACACCGGTAATGTGCTTCAGACTAAGAAGTGAATATGAATATGATGATCTAAAAACTAATCGTTTCTTTCCTATATTTGATTATATCACCTTACTTATTCGCACCTTTATGACCACTATTTCGCGAGAGTATATTAACGATGCCTTTTGGCACAATACTATTGTGATCAATACAGGGGAATGTTCTGGTGTAAATTTTTCGATGACAGACGAACAAAAATTGCAACTATTTGATAAAGGTTATCAAACAGCATTAGAGCTTATCCCTATCAAAACCAATGCATGCCAAATTCAACAATCAATGTTTATAACAAAAGAAAATATGATAAATTAAGCTATAATTAATTCTAAGCTCTGTTATTTTTGGTATGATAATTTATTGTAGCCTTGTAAAATAATCTGTCACTGTTGTGACACTATTTACCAATACGATTAAATGGATATTAAATGAACTGGAGTAAACGTCTACTAAATACCCCCATTATTGGTGATATAACAAAAAAAATTGTCTCAATGAAAGCGAATAATGAAGCGTCTAATATAGCAGATCATTTTACCCAATTTTTAGAACCACAAGTAGCGGTGAGTAACGCACTCAAAGAAGAAGCATTTAAAATACGTCATAATGTTTACTGTGAAGAACTAGCCTATGAATCAGTAAAAGAAGGTGGTCAAGAAAAAGATGAATTTGATGATCAATCTATATTTTCCTTAATCAAACATAAACCTTCAAATACTTTTACTAGCTGCGTGCGAGTGGTCAAAATCCAAAAAGAAGGTCAACTTTTACCTATTGAAAAATTTTGCCTTAAGTCAATTACTAACAAAAAACTACACCCTAGCCGCTTTAATAGAAAAGAAATTTGGGAAATATCCCGCTTAGCGGTAAAAGCTGATTTTAGGCGTCGTAAAACAGATAAGTTTAAAGGCTCTGCTACAGGTGTAATTCAAGAAAGTAGTTATTCTGAACTTGAGCTGAGATGCTTTCCTTTTATTGCTATTGGCTTATATATGGCGGCAGCAAACATGGCAATAGAGACAGGTATTAAGCATGTTTATGTCATGATGGAACCACGCTTAGCCCGTAGTATGAAGTTTGTCGGTATTAAATTTCAACAACTTGGCGAGCCAATAGACTATCACGGCCTTAGAGCACCCTACTATATTAACCCAGAAATATTTTTATCTAACCTATCTCCCGGCTTTAAAAGTCTTTATAAAGCCATTGAACATGAAATTTATGAACAATTAAAAAAAATAAACTAAGGTCTTTTGATCTTTCTATATTACTTTTATAGCTATTTGGTGGCTACTTATTCAAGACAGAGCCTAAATCATGTAATAATTACGTATGGTTATATAAATTACCACACGCAAACTGAATACACGGCCAATAACAGAAAAAAAGTAATTAGAGTGAAAAAAACGGATCAACAAGATAACTTTAATTACCTTACTTTTGCCTTAATAATATTATTATTAGGCACCGCACTAGCGTAACAATTTTTTGGCCCATCTGTACAACAACTTATGCAATCAACCACCGTAATAACACTACTAGTGACTGTTTAGAGGCTAGAATCTACACGGTATATTTTAAGAAAAGCTTTTATTTTCCCTTTAGCTATTTTAGTGGCAAGCTTAGTTGGTTCAAGAATGTCGACACTAACTCACAAGTCATAAAAATATAGGGAAAATAATGAGCAATCAAAAAGAATATCCCTCGCTTAGTTCGTAATATTACCATTATGCCATTGTAACGTTCACGTCATATATACCTGTTAACTTACTTTTTTTTCTCAAGCTATTTAAATAAAAATACAGCGTCTATTGGATTAAATTTTGAAAATATTAAAACGTGTAAGCAGCAAATTGATTATATTATCACTCATTCCTTTACTCATTTTCAGTGCGATAATTTTTGTCAGTATGAAAATATCGGCTGAACGTTACCAGCATTCCCAACACGCCCTTGAATTTAGATTAAAGCAAACTCAACGACTCAACTTAATTATCAGAACCTTTACCTCTGACATTATTGATATCGCTCATAAAACTCGAAGCGGCATGGCTTTATGGCAAGATGCTCAAACCCAAGTGGATACAGCGAAAAAAACGATTAATCAACAATGGCAGGGTTATCAAGCGACTAACTTATCAATCCAGGAAATAAACATAGTAACAACCATGGATCCTTTTTATCAAGAGAGCGTAAAAGCTATAGAAAAAATTTCAGCTTACATGGCTGAAGCATCTTCTTATAGCATGGGAAGCTTTGTTGATTTACAGATGTATGGAGCACTTGAACCCTTTCTTCTAAAATTAGATCAACTAGTTGTTTTACAAAAAAAATTAGCTCGTGAGGAAATAATAGCAAATGTACAGTTAGCCTCAAAAACCAACCAAACTCTATTTTTAGTAGTCAGTTGTATAGCTTTAGCTATTTTACTACTAGGGTTTTCTATTTTTAGATCAATAAGTAAACCACTCAAACATCTTCAAACAACAATTATCAATGTCGACAAACAATCCAACTTATCACTACGTGTAGAACTAAATAGCCAAGATGAATTTGGAGAAATTGGCGAAAGTTTTAATAACATGATGGACAGAATAGTTGAATTTATTGACACTATTGCCAACATTGGTATTTCGTTAGACAGTGGAACAGAAAGCACCTTAGCTGCCTGCATAGAAGCTAGAAGTCAAGTTAGCTGTACTCAAGATGAATTATCCAATGCCACTGTTTCTATAAAACAAATGACTAAAGCAGTTGAAATAACTCAAGAGCATACAGAAGAAACTATCACAGTCAGTAAAAGCGCTGACACTCTTGCCGCTAACAACTTTAACGTGATTAAAAGTTCAGCATTACAAATAGAACAATTAGCAGAAGCAATTAATCAATCTGCTGAACAAATGAATGTTTTACGAGAACACGGTCATCAAATTAATTCAGTTTTAACAGTAATAAAAGCCGTCGCCGATCAAACAAATCTACTAGCCCTAAACGCGGCAATAGAAGCGGCAAGAGCAGGTGAGCAGGGCAGAGGTTTTGCTGTAGTTGCAGATGAAGTACGCTCTTTAGCTCAACGGACTCAAGAATCAACGATAGAGATTGAAGCAGTTATCGCTAATATTAGGCAAGCGACAGATGATGTAGCTGCACAAATGAGAGAAAATGCGATATTTGCCGATAATGGTGCAAAAACAATTAAAACAACAGAAACAAGTCTGCAGGTTATTATGGGATCATTTACCGATATTATCAGTAAAAATGAATTTATTAATCACAATCAAAATGAACAGCTACGAGCTGTTAAAGGTGTAAATAAAATGATGATCCAAATTTTTTCTTTATCACAAAAAAGTAAAGACACTACAGAATTGGTACTTGGTAATGCCAAAGATGTCGAAAACCTTAGCCTTAAATTAAAAGCAGCATTAACCCAGTTTTGTTATTAGCAGTAGATAAAGCTCGCATTTTTTCGGTAGCTTTACAGACAAGATTAAGCAGAATGTTTTGATTAGCTATCTTTGTAGCTACCCATAAACTAAATGTGCCAACATCAACGGCTTTTATTTCTTAATTCTTTCTTGCTACACCACATTATACCAACCTCATTAAGTATGTTGAAGGTGAAAAACAACACCTAAACAACACCTAAACAACAAACAAATTTACGTAGCTAGTCTGAAAAGATCGCCTATTTTATTTGATTATAAAATAGATAAAACCAGATCTCGATCAATTACCTGGGTATTTTATACGGGTATTATAATGTCATTATTATTTATTATTGGAGTATATTATGGGTTGTTGTGGCGGATGTGGTGGTGAAGACCATCAAGATAAAAAAGAACAAGAAGTAGAATCAGAACAGACGACAGAAGCAAAAGAAACCGCTAACGAAGAGTAAGTTTACTCTCCCAAAGCTAGCAGTAACTTATTGACCAGTTACTGCTTTTTATACCCTACCAATATCCTCTAACCAAGCAAAACGTTTACTAGTTTCGTTTAGTTAACAAAATTTCTTTATACCTGTTTTTTTAAAACTTGCTTATCGAGTCTTGCTCAAGTTAAAATCAACATTGTTAAGTTTTATCTATTTGATAACGCTTAACCCATTACTTGTCGGAGTGCCATAGGCTGAGATCGCAAAAGCGAGATCCGTAGAACCTGATCAGATTAATATCTGCGTAGGAAACAAGAAAGATCATAAATAACCTGTTACTTACAACACGTAATTAAATTCTTTTTTTGCCCAAAGCTCCGCCTATTTTTATCTTTCTCTAACTTTATTTTAAATAAAGCAGAAAAACAAAAACAAGGTGCGAACATGACCAACTCAATAAAAACTGATAGTACAGAAAAAAAACCACAAACAAGACGTGAAAAACATGAAGCAGCAAAAGCCTTTTTAAAAAACGTTTTAAATCAATCATTTCCAAATTCTAAAAAAGTCTATGTTGAAGGTAAAATTCACAATATCAAAGTCGGAATGCGTGAAATTAACTTGTCTGATACCTTAGTGTCTGGCAAAAAAGACAATCCCGTTTATGAAAAAAACGCACCACTTTGTGTATATGACACGTCAGGTTTTTATACCGATGAAAATGTACAAATAGATGTGCATAAAGGTATTCCACGCCTACGTGAATCATGGATTGAAGCGCGCGGTGATGTTAAGGATTTAACATCAAATAGTTCTAAATACGCACAACAACGACTTGCCGATGAAGGTGTTGATCACATTCGCTTTGAACATTTACCTAAAATGCGTATTGCAAAAAAAGGTAAAAATGTCACGCAAATGCACTACGCTCGCCAAGGTATTATCACGCCTGAGATGGAATATATTGCTATTCGTGAAAACCTAAAGCGTGAAGAAGTGAAAGACGCAACGTTACTGCTACAACACAAAGGCCAATCTTTTGGTGCAACCTTCCATAAACAAGGAGGCCCAGAGAAAATCACCCCTGAATTCGTCCGTGACGAAGTGGCGCGCGGTCGCGCTATTATCCCAGTAAACATCAACCATCCTGAATGTGAGCCAATGATTATCGGTCGTAACTTTTTAATTAAGGTTAACGCCAACATTGGTAACTCTGCAGTAACCTCCTCCATTGAAGAAGAAGTTGAAAAACTCGTTTGGTCAGCTAAATGGGGCGCAGATACGGTAATGGATCTATCTACCGGTCGTAACATTCATGAAACGCGTGAATGGATCATGCGTAACTCGCCAGTACCTATTGGCACGGTACCAATTTACCAAGCACTTGAAAAAGTAAATGGTGTTGCTGAAGATCTTACCTGGGAAATTTTCCGCGATACATTAATTGAACAAGCAGAGCAAGGCGTCGATTACTTTACTATTCATGCGGGTGTTTTATTACGCTATGTACCTATGACAGCAAAACGCGTTACCGGTATTGTTTCACGTGGTGGTTCAATTATGGCGAAATGGTGTTTAGCGCATCATAAAGAAAATTTCCTATACACGCACTTTGAAGATATTTGTGAAATTTTAAAACAATACGATGTTTCATTCTCATTAGGTGATGGTTTACGCCCAGGTTCTGTAGCCGATGCTAACGATGAAGCACAGTTTGCGGAATTACATACCTTAGGCGAGTTAACCAAAATCGCATGGCAGCATGATATTCAAACCATCATTGAAGGTCCAGGTCACGTACCTCTTCATATGATTAAAGAAAATATGGATGAGCAAATAAAACACTGTGGCGAAGCCCCTTTCTATACTCTCGGGCCGTTAACGACAGACATTGCGCCAGGTTATGATCATATAACCTCTGGGATAGGTGCGGCTAATATTGGTTGGTACGGTTGTGCCATGCTTTGTTATGTAACGCCAAAAGAGCATTTAGGTTTACCTAACAAGGAAGATGTGAAAGAAGGTTTAATTACTTACAAAATTGCTGCACATGCCGGCGATTTAGCAAAAGGTCACCCAGGCGCACAAATTCGTGATAATGCAATGAGTAAAGCGCGCTTTGAGTTTCGTTGGAATGATCAATTTAATATTGGTTTAGACCCAGAAACAGCTAGAGCGTACCACGATGAAACCTTGCCACAAGAATCAGGTAAAGTAGCACATTTCTGTTCAATGTGTGGTCCGAAGTTTTGCTCAATGAAAATATCACAAGAAGTACGAGAGTACGCCGCTGATTTAGATAAAAATGCGATTAAGATTCAACTGCTTGATGAAACTGTCACGTTAAATTCTAACGCAGCCATAGAACAAGCAATGCAAGAGAAGTCCGCTGAATTTAAAGCAATCGGTAGCGAAATCTACCAACTTGCTGAATAGTTACGGCGGATATACGATGAATATTGCCATTGTTGGCGCAGGATTAATAGGGCGATTACTGGCCCTGTCTTTACTTCGAGGTAATCAGCTTCGAGGTAATCAACTTCCAGAAAAGCAGCTTAGTCAAAGTCAATCCCAAAGTGTAACGATTACTTTATTTGATAAGGATAATAAACACGCCCATAACAGTGCTGCCTATGCTGCTGCAGGTTTATTAACGCCATTAGGGGAATCTCTTCACTGTGAGCCTAATATAGTTAGCATGGGTTTTGAGTCATTACGTTTATGGCCAACGTTGCTCGACAGTTTAGATGAACATACCATTTTTCAACAAACTGGCGCGATCATGGTAAGTCATGAGCAAGATAAAGGTGATTATCAGCGTTTTGTTAAACATCTTCAAAAGAATTATCCTGAGCACACTTTGCATAAGCTAAACCGTGCAGAATTACTCACGCTAGAGCCTGAAATAGGACGAAGCTTTAATCAAGGCTTATATCTACCTGAAGAAGGTCAAATAGGTAATCGCCGTTTGTTAATTGCCCTGCGAAAGCAACTTGAAAAAGAAAGCCAGAGCAATAACGGTGTTAACTCGCTAAACTGGTTAAGCGAGTGTGATGTATTTGCCATAGAAAACACTGAACTTAGCAGTAAAATCAGTTATCAACTGAGCGGTGTTAATTATAGTCAATCATTTGATTTAGTCGTTGATTGTAGAGGCACAGGCGCAACAGCTAAAAGTAGTAAACCTACTTGTGTACCGTTAAGTGATCTACGTTCAGTACGTGGCGAGTTATTTCAATTATTTGCTCCCAATGTCCATATTTCTAGGCCAGTAAGATTAATGCACCCTAGATATCAGCTTTATATAGCCCCTAAAGGAAAAGGGTATTATGTGATTGGTGCAACTGAAATAGAAAGTGATGATGACTCACCGATGACAGTTCGCTCAGCGATGGAATTACTCAGTGCGGCTTATAGTGTGCATCCGGGATTTGCCGAAGCCAATATTCGTCAACATATAAGCCAGTGTAGACCCGCCTTTAATGATAATCAGCCTAAAATTACTGTACAAGATTCACTTATTCAGGTGAATGGTTTATTTCGCCATGGCTTCTTAATTGCGCCGGTAGTCCTTAAACAAGTGATAACACTAGTCAATAACCTAATTAATAAGTCCAACGATAAACTGCCCTATAGTGATTATTTACGCACAGAAAAACGACAAGAAGAGGTGACTAAATGAATATTCATATTAACGGAAAAGCTTACTCGTTAGGTGGTCATACACCTATTAATGTCAGCTCAGCATTAACGTTACACTTTATTGAACCACAGCAGAGCACTTTTGCCGTTGCGCTTAATGGTGACTTTGTTGGTAAGTCAGATTACGACACTACTAGTCTAAATAATGGCGATAGCCTTGATGTGCTTTTACCAATACAAGGAGGCTAATAATGTCACTTAATATTTATGGGCAGCAGCTTGATAGCCGCTTTATTATTGGCAGTGCTTTATACCCATCACCACTCGTGATGAAACAAGCTATTCTAGCGAGTGGTTCACAAGTAGTAACCCTCTCACTGAAACGTCAAAATCCTACGGATCAATCAGGTCTACAAATATGGCGTTATTTACAAGAAATAGTGACTGAAGTGAACGGCCATTTACTCCCTAATACAGCCGGCTGTAGAACAGCAAAAGAAGCGGTGACATTAGCAAAAATGAGCCGAGAAATTTTCAAAACTGATTGGCTTAAGCTCGAAGTGATTGGCGATGATTACAACTTACAACCCGATCCTATAGAGCTACTAAATGCAGCTGAACAATTGATTACTGAAGGCTTCAACGTTTTACCCTACTGCACTGATGATCTTGTACTGTGTCAGCGCCTCTATGATTTAGGTTGTCAGGTGATTATGCCATGGGCATCACCTATTGGCACGGGCAAAGGGTTAATGAACCCATATAATTTAGAAACCATTCGTTTGCGTTTACCTCATGCGACCTTAATTTTAGATGCGGGCATTGGTAAGCCTTCTGATGCTTGCTTGGCGATGGAAATGGGTTATGACGGCATATTACTCAATTCAGCAGTAGCATTGGCTGATAACCCCGTGTTAATGGCAAAAGCTTTTAGCCAAGCATTACAAGCTGGTGAACAAGGTTATGTGGCTGGCATAATGCAACAAAGACAAACTGCTCACCCCAGTACACCAACACTTGATACACCTTTTTGGCACAAAAATTAAAAAAGATTGAAGTAATGACGAGTAATATTAAGAAAAAACCGATTATATGGACCATTTCTGGTAGCGATTGCTCCGGTGGTGCGGGCATAGCTGCAGACATAAAAACAGGGCATGCCCTAGGGGTGGAAGTGTGTCATTTAATTACTGCTAATACGGTACAGAACTCAACGACTTTACATTCAGTTAATGCCGTACCTATTGAGTTATTACAGCAACAAGTTGATGCGTTATCTAAGGATAAAAAGCCAAGTGTAATAAAAATTGGTTTAGTCGCTAATTCTGAACAAGTACAGTGGCTAGCGACAATGCTTGCTAAATTAAAACAAGAAAATAGTTTGTTAATTACTATTTACGATCCCGTTGGTCAAGCCAGTGTTGGTGGTGATTTTAATGCGCTGTCATTGGCCGAATTAACACCTTTTTTAACGCAAATAAATATTATTACACCTAATGTAAACGAAGCAAAAACATTAGCAGCTACCACCGGAAACAATACATTTTTAGCACAAAAAATAAGCCGAGATTTCGCTATTAATGCCGTCATCGTCAAGGGGGGACATAGTGATAATAACAGCGTTTGCATTGATCTATGTTGTTATCAATTAAATACTATCAAACAAGATAACCAAGATAAAACAGTAAAAAATATTTACTATCAACTTAGCTCTCCACGCCTTACCTGTCATTTTAGCCATGGTGGTGGTTGCTCTTATGCTAGCGCACTGGCTGCTTTTTTAGCACAAGGTTACTTACTTCGCGATGCGTTTACCCTAAGTAAGGCGTTTATTAATCAAGGCTTAGCAGCAACAATGCCGCTTAGCGCTAAAAATCATCATCAATATTATGGTGCTTTCGAGCAATTCTCATGGCCAAAACAAGCGCAATATTTTCCGCAAGTCAATGACAAGTTAACTCAGCAATACCAAGACTTGCCAAGCTTCAATAGTTTAGCTTTACAAGGTGAAAAGCTTGGCCTTTATCCCGTTATTTATTCACTGTATTGGCTCAAGCGTTTACTGCCTTTAGGGCTAAAAATCATACAGTTAAGGGTAAAAAATTTAGTAGAATATGAATTAGAACAAGTGATAATTGACGCAATCGCCTTAGCAAAAAGCTATGATACTCGGTTATTTATTAACGATTATTGGCAATTAGCAATAAAACATGGCGCTTATGGAGTGCACATTGGCCAACAAGATTTAGCTGGTGCTGATTTAGTACAGATTCAGCAAGCCGGCTTACGTTTAGGTATAAGTACTCATGGCTGCTATGAGTTTCTATTAGCAAAACAGCTGCAACCATCCTACTTAGCCGTTGGGGCAATTTTTTCTACCAAAACAAAGGATATGACTGGACAAATACAAGGGCTTAATAATTTAAAACAATTGTTAGCATTGAGACAACAAACGCCGCAATTAATTAATATAGGGGATAAAGAACAACGTTATAACCAACAGGATATCAGCGATGATACTATTCCCGTTGTTGCCATCGGCGGCATTAACCTAGAACGAGCGGCTGAAGTTCTAGCAACTGGCGTTGACAGTATTGCCGTGGTAACGGCTATCACTGAAGCAAAAAAACCTGAAGAAGTAGTGTCACAATTTGTTGCGTACACTCAGTTACGGTTATAACTTAACGCTTTCGTCTGTATCTACTGCCCAATCATTATTTTTGGTTGCCATTCTAGCCAATCACTATCAACATTTTGGTGCAACGTAAAACGCTGATTTTTCTGCTCTCCATCGTTATTACGTGACTCAGGTGTAGCAAAAGCGATACCACCAGAAATCAGCGTTTCAATAGACTCTGAATCAATGTTTATACCAGAAAAAATACCTGCTTCAATATTTATACCACTGGCATTCCAAAATTTACTACCTCTATTTACCAAAGGTGCATAGCGCTTGGCAATATTAATAAACACATTCACGGTATCTGCCGTTGCTGATAAGTCTAACCCTATCACTTTACCAACCGTTATTTGACGATATAACACAGGGTTTCCTACACGAATTGAACCTAAACGCTTCGTCATTAACTTTACATTCAAACCATAAGGTAGTTGGGTGACCGTTGGTGCCAGTGCCAGTGCTTGAAACTCAGTTTTTACCTCATTTTCTAGGTCTGCATCAGGAAGTAGTGCAATAAAAGCACCATCAAGCAAATGGGCAATATTTTTCGATCCCACTAAACCTATTGTCGGCTCTACTAGCCAAAACTTACTGCCTAGTTTTGCAAACTTGACCCCAACATCATTTAAAAGCACAAGAGCATTAACACCAATTTCACCGTCATTAAACACTAACCGCTCTACTTTACCAATTTCTTGTTCTTGATAAGTAACCTTGGTATTTATTTTCAGCCCAGTAAAGTCATCAAAATGTATGCTAATAGATAAACCAGCACTCTTAGCTTGTTCAAAATGTGAAAATAAATTAAAACTTTCTAACTCTTTGACTGAAATGATTTTTGGTGAGTTAACTACCGGATTATAAAAACTAATTCCCCCGCGCAATACGGCATCAACAGACTCGGTTTTAACAACAAAATCACTAAAGTTTCCATTTAGCATGATGCCACTTGCATTATAAAAGCGTGTATTCGCCTGTATTAACGATTTATGTTCTTCATCAATAGTAATATTAACGCGTACCCTATCAGCAATTTTATCTAAGGTAACATTATCCACTTGTCCTACGGTAATGCCGCGATAACTCACACTACTACCCGGTGTTGCAACACTAGCACTCTCACTTATCAAGCTTAATTGCAAACCAGCAGCACTTGCATGCTTTGCTGGCGGTGACCTAAGTAAACGAAAATCTGTTTTATCTTCGCCAGCTTCTGAATAGAGATTAAACGTAATATAACTCCCCCCTAACAAAGCATCTATGTCTGTTGAGCCAGATAATGAAAGATTAGGTTTTGCTAACCAAAATTGAGTGCCTTCACGTAAAATATATTGATATTTTGGCAGTAAACCTAAGTATAATTTACTGTTATCACTTTGCATTTCAACTTTATGAATAGCACCTACTTCAACACCACGGTATAAAATTCTAGTATTAACACTAACATGCTCATTTGCGGAAGTTGTTAAGGTAAAGCTAGTACGCTGTTGTGCAATTTTTTTATTTGAAAATAAGTTAAACACATCACCATTAGCTACCTCACCATCACTCGCTTTTTGTTCTAAGTTAGTAAATGAAATGCCGCCTGTTAAAATACTTTGCAGTGATTGTGCTTCAATATTTATACCTTGCAAATTAGCCTTAATTTTTACTCCTGAATTGTTATAAAAACGACTATTTACTGAAACATAATCTTGATATTTCTTTTCAATATGAATATGTATTAAGTGCTGATTAGCACCAATAGTTTCAACCGTTTGCACACTACCTACCGACTGCTGCTTGTAATAAATATTACTACCTACTTGTAAAGAATTACGATCATTAGTTTGTAAAACTAAATGCAAACCTGGCTCAGTATATTTATAAGGTGGCTTAGAATTGAATACAATAAACTTGTCTGTTGGCTGACCTTGTAACGATGGTCGAATACTAATATATGTACCACTTAACAACGTTTTAGCATTAGAAATACCCGTTAAGTCAATATGAGGTGATACCAAATAAAACTGAGACTGATCCGTTAAATATGGAACTACCCTAGGGTTTACCTTAGCTTTGGCTGTTATTTTTCTATTTTTCAGATCTATCTTACTAAAAGACTCTATGGTACCAATAGTTAGACCTTGATATAAAATTGTCGCATTGTGATTAATGCCTGAGTTCCAATCTAACGTTAATTCAATTTCAAAGCCCATTTCTGCCGATTGAAAATCTGCATGTAGTGGAAATGTTTGACCATTTTTAGCTGGAGATAATTTGTCTTGATAACTCAACGTATCAACGGCGATACCGCCGGCTATAATAGAAGTTAATGAATCAGTGTTAACTTTTATTCCCGCTGAGATTGAAGCGGTAACTTGCACACCACTAGTATTCCAAAATAATGAGTTGTCTTTTACTAAGTGAGCATATTCTGGTTCAATAAAAATATTAACATTGATTGCTTGATCTTTTTCTGTGAAATGATAACCAGTGACATAACCAATAGGAATTTGTTTGAAAGTGATGGGTGAATTTTCGCTAATAGAGCCTAGCACACTTGTTTGCAGCGTCAGGTGTAATCCGGGCGTAGACATATCAAGTTGTGGTGCTTCCTTTAGCGCAATAAAATTATCTTGGCTATCAGCATCTTTGTTAGTATCTGGAATAATATGGATATAACTACCTGATAATAAAGTGTCTAAACCCGAAATTCCTTGTAAAGATATATCCGCACTAACTAACCAAAATTGTGTATTTTCAGTTAAATAATCACTAAACGCTTTCGATATTTCTACATAGGCAATAACTGACTGTAAATCGTCAGATGGCACCACCTTGTCTACCAAACCAATCACCAAGCCTTTATAACGAACTTCAGTTTTCTTTGCCACAATACCAGCACCATTTTCAAACTCAATGGTAATAAAAGTACCTTGTTCTGACAAAGCTTTTATGCCTAGCCACCCACCAAAAATCAGCGCAATAAAGGGGACAAACCACACAATTGAAATACCTTGGCGCGGTACCACTTCAACTGAATATTTTTCACTGTTATTATTTAATGATTTATCATTCGTCATTTTATTCCTTAGCGTTTTCACACCCTTGTTTTTTATCCCACAAAAGACGAGGGTCAAAACTATTTGCTGCAATCATGGTAAAGATAACCGTCAAGGTAAAATAATTAATTGCCGGTCCTGCAGAAACTGAAGTGACAAAGCCAAGTTCCACTACCGCGATAAGTAAGGCTACCACAAAAACATCCAGCATAGACCACGGACCTAAAAATTCTAAGGCATGATAAAATTTACTGTGCTTATCTGGTCGTAATCGCACCCCTGTATGTACTCTATAAACTAGAAGAAATAAGCCAATAATTTTAATTAATGGCACAATAATGCTAGCAGTAAAAATAATGACTGCAATTGGATACAATCCATAATCAATAAATTCACTGATACCAGAAAGTATTGTGTTTGGTTCGCCAATACCCATTGAAAAAACAATCATTATTGGATAAATATTTGCAGGAATAAAGGCGATTAAGGCAGCGACATTCCATGCTAAGGTATTTTGTAAACTACATGGTTTACGTTGGTAAAACATGCCTCGACAGCGGCTACATTCTACTCGTGCATTATTACCAGAAATCTGCTTAATGTCATTGAGCTTGTGGCATTTTGGACATAGTGCTAGACCACTTTCTTTGGCAGTCTTAATTATCAAATTCCTTCTCCAATTCTCGCCATATATAGTCTTGGTCTAATGCACTTGAAGACATAGTGGAGCAGATAAGCCAGAGAATAAAAGCCAATAATCCCATATTGACTGAAAGTTCAGTATCATCAAGTAGTTTATACATAGAAACAACAATGCCTAACATAAAAACATTTAACATGACCCAGTTGTCTAAATGGTGATACGCACGAAAAAAGTGCAATAGCGAGGGTTTTAAACGTTTAAACTTAAAGCTATAGGTGATATAAAATGCACCCAGCAAACGCACAATAGGTACAGCCAAAGTGAATAAAAAAACTAAGGTGGCAATCATAAAAAAACCATTATCAATAAGTGCCAAAATACAATCCAATAGTGACGCATGATGAAATTGCCCCACAAGTGTCACGCCCATAATAGGTAATGATATCGCAGGAGCTGATAACATAATCCCCGCAAGCGACCAATAAAAACTGCGCTCTATTGAGTCCACCTTGCGCTCAACCAAGGTACAACCACAACGAGTACATTTTGCACTTTGTCCTTGTTTTAGTATTGGTTCGTCATACAATGCATCGCACTGCTGACAGGCAATTAAAGATTTAATATTTTTTATTTTAGTCAAATCATCCTAACTTTTTATTTCTAAGCTATTATTATTGAAACTATACTCATTACTATGTGAAGTATAGTATTTCAGTGAAAATTAAAATAACTTTAAGCAAGGATAATAATTTAAGTATTGTCATTATAAACTTTTATTATTTAACGCTGTATAAAGTGGTTTTAACTTTACTTATATTAAATTTCGAAGTGCATAAACTAAAAAAGCAGCGATAAACGCTGCTTTTTATAAAATAACACTATAACTGTATCTATGTTATTTAAGCGAAGATATATAGTTAACAAGCTCATCAATATCATTGTTAGATAATTTAATAGCAATATTACTCATCATATTATTACGATCATTACCTCGGCTACCATCACGAAAGCTAGCTATTTGCTTTTTTAAGTAAGCTGTATTTTGGCCAGCAAGCGCAGGAAAACCAGCTTGAGCCATCCCTTTACCTTTAACACCGTGACAAGCAACACAAGCAGTAATACCTTTAGTTACATCACCGCCAAAATATAATTTACGACCAACATCGCTACCTTCAACTTGACCTGCTGTTGATGTTTGCACGGCAAAATATGTTGCCAAATCATTCATATCTTGATCGGATAAAGCGGCAGCCATTCCAGCCATAATAGGATCTATTCGATTACCTGATTTAAAATCAGCTAATTGCTTAGCAAGATAACTAGCACTTTGACCCGCTAGTTTAGGGTATATAGCGATAGGGCTGTTACCATCAGCACCATGACAAGATGCACACATTGTTGATTTTTCTTGACCTGCTTTAACGTCACCCTTATATATTGCTTTAGCACCTGTTGTAGTAACAATAGCGACACTGCCTACTGAAACGGTTGCGCTTGCTGAACTATCATCAATCGCAGCAGTTTTTTTACTAGCACGCTTTTGACTTGAGAAGTAAGCCGCTAAATCAGCCATATCTTGTTCAGTTAAATTTGCCGCCATTGGCCCCATCATCATGTCGGTTCGAGCACCAGATTTAAAATCAGTAAGCTGTTTAGCTAGATACGCTGCATGCTGACCTGCAATATCAGGATAAGTAGGATTAGGGTTAATACCTGTTGCGCCGTGACAAGCACCACACACAGCCGACTTAACCTTACCTGCACCGACATTGCCTTCTACTGCGCTCGCTGTATTAAAAACGCCTATGATTAATAATAGTGAAAAGATAATTTTTTTCATTAAGTTGCTCTCTGCTTGTCAAAAACTAAATATATAAAAAGTGTCCGCATTTTACACTAATATATAGTGTGTGTAACAGTATCTAATAAAAATCTCTGAAAAAAATAGTAATTTGTTCTTTTATTTATTTTTTTTATAAAAAAGGAACAGAAAACGTTATAATACGGTTTTACTTTTTCAATGAGTTAAGCCCTTGTCTTCAACAACAATACATTTAAGCAAAGCAATCTTCACCATTAGTGCGCCAGACATTCGAAAATTACCAGAAGACAGTGGTATTGAAGTTGCCTTTGCCGGTAGATCCAATGCAGGTAAATCAAGCGCATTAAATACATTAACTAATCAGAAAGGCTTAGCTCGTACCAGTAAAACCCCCGGTCGTACCCAGCTAATTAATGTATTTGATATAGGCGATAATAAACGCCTGATTGATTTACCTGGTTATGGTTTTGCCAAAGTACCGCTAGAAATGAAAAAGAAATGGCAAGAAGCCTTAGGTGAATACTTAGAAAAGCGTCAAAGCTTAAAAGGCTTAGTCGTACTGATGGACATCAGACATCCGCTAAAAGATTTAGACATGAATTTAATAAAATGGGCAGTTGATGGCAATCTTCCCGTATTAGCCTTACTAACCAAATGCGATAAATTATCACAAGGTAAACGAAATACTGAAGTGCTAAAAGTTAAAAAAGTATTAGATGCCCTTAATGGTGACATAAAGGTACAAGCTTTCTCTTCACTTAAACGTACAGGCTCAGAACAAGCAGATAAAATTATTTGTGATTGGTTTAGCGAAGAGCAAGAAAGTGAATTAAAACATTAATTTTTTTAGTTTTGAGTGTAATTAACAATTAAATATTTTTGATTTTCTACTCGAAAAAGGCAAAAAAAAACCGATAGTATCTTTAATTAAAAGATTATCGGCTGATAAGCTATGGGGAAAGCTATAATCAAAATCATTACAATAAGTGTTCACTAAGGAACGAGATAATTATAGAGTAACTACTCTATCCATGTAAAGTGTTAATAGTATAAATACTCTATTTATTTTGATTTTAATCAAATTTATTTAAGGATGATTATAGATATTCAGTTAAATTGAGCATCAAAAACGCCTCTAATTTAAATGAATTTTTATCATATCATAACTCGTTTGCCAATTTTTATAGTCAATTCTAATAGGAAATAGCGCTTCATCCACGGCGAGTACTAAAGAAGGAAATCCTTGAATAGGCATTGCTTTTACTTTCATTATTTCATTAACTAATTGCTGCTTTAATATATCACTATTGATCTGTTGTGCAAATAAATCAGCATCAAGCCCAATAGAAGCAGCAATTTCTATTAATGTATCCATCTCAGATGGGTTTTTTGCGTTTAAATAGTATGCTTCTTGTATGGCCAAATTCATTGATTGTTCTTTATTATATTGCCTAGCAATAATAACCGCACGGCATGAGGGATAAGTTGATCGTTTTGGTTGGCATTGTAACCAGAAATCAAAGTTAAACTGAGTTCCTAATTCTTCAGAGATCTTATGCCAGGTTTGTTGTAAGAAACTTTGCATTTCTTCAGGCATAGGCACATTAGAATCTTCGGCTAAACCGCCCACCATTGGGATAATTTTCACCACAGATTCAAGTTTTTTTTGTAGAAGAAGCCACGTTGGTCGATAACCCCAACACCAACTACACATAGGATCATAAATATAATATAAAATAGGTTTATGTCTAATATTCACTTATTTTCTTCATCCTCTTAGCTTAGCACTTTTAGATTTGAGGTTATCTAAATAGTCATTTATTTATTGATAAACAATACAAATTTTATCCTGATTATTTATATTACTGCAAAACCTAATTTAGGTAATATGACAATATATGCATAATTAACTTTTGGAAAAAGCCATATAACTTCATTTAAAATCATTGTTAGTAATATTTTAAGTGGAACAGAATATGTTGCCGATGCATGTAAAGAGCAGCTAAGTATATTAGATCATCAAGAAATTACATTTAAAACCGTATTTAACATCGATCATAAAAAATACTTTTGCTCAAAATATCACCAAAAAACCTATTTGGCTAATATGTATGTCTACTTATGGTGATGGTGACTTTCCTGACAATATTGGCGCTTTTGTTAGAGATCTTAAAAATTGTGAACAAGATCTATCCCCAGTTAACTTTATGATCATATCGATCGGATATTCTAACTATGATACTTTTTATGAAGCAGGTATATAATTAAATTAAATACCAAATAATTCATTAAAAACAGATAGTTGTGAATTTTTTATTAAAAATAAAAATGTAAGATATGAGAGAATATATTGATCCTGTAGAATATGCATAATAGTGGTTAAAATAAAAAAAGATCTTTTATAGTGATCTTATTCATAATTT
>Ga0105358_10000238_pt1 | contig 25549 bp, 22 predicted proteins | sample GOMGulsemesocosm_5_FD_83509 | JGI IMG/M metagenome (GOLD analysis project Ga0105358, IMG submission 83509) | Methane-oxidizing microbial communities from mesocosms in the Gulf of Mexico - GOM15C Gulf of Mexico | ecosystem: Environmental > Aquatic > Marine > Cold seeps | place: Gulf of Mexico... | reverse complement strand
GAAATAAGTATTTTCATAATTAACCTCTATATTTACATTCAACATTTGTTTTCTTCCCCTTAATACTCTCTTTAAAACGGCAAGCTAACAAGGTGAACTTTGCAATGTTTTGCAACTAAATGTAACCACAAAAAATTAACTATTTAAACGTATAAAAGTATAAATGTAAAAACAGCCTGAGGTAACTTTTGAACAGCTCATTAATGTTTGCTTAAATAAAACATGCCTATGTAGATCAATCAGGCACAATTCAAAATTTTTAATGATGCCTATGGACATGATTTTGGAAATAACTGGAATCAAGTGTTTTAAAGTTGCTAGCCACATTGATGATTTCAATTACTTCTACCTACAACCAATACCTCTGAGTGAAACAGGTCAACTTACTAGAATTACCCCTAATTTCCCAAGTAAACCAAAGGAAAATAATGCTATGATTCATGGTAATAAAAAATGCGCGTACACATACTTACACCTGACATGCAATACCACTGGTGGTGCAAACTAGATTAACGTGTACTCATTGCTAAGCATGAAAAATAAGAGGTTGATAATAGATGAAAGTAGCGCTGATAACCGGAGTTACCGGACAAGACGGTTCTTATCTGGCGGAATTATTACTGGAAAAGGGCTATGAAGTCCATGGTATTAAGCGACGAGCTTCTTCTTTTAATACGCAGCGGATCGATCATATTTATCAAGATCCTCATGAAGAATCTCCAAAATTCCACCTTCATTACGGTGATTTAACTGACTCATCAAATTTAATACGCATATTAAATGAAGTTCAGCCAGATGAAGTCTATAACCTTGGCGCTCAGTCACATGTAGCGGTTTCATTTGAAACACCTGAATACACAGCTGACGTCGACGCGATGGGAACCTTAAGGCTACTAGAAGCAATTCGCTTCTTGGGTCTAGAAAAGAAAACTCGGTTTTACCAGGCTTCCACATCCGAATTATACGGTTTAGTGCAGGAAACCCCTCAAAAAGAAACGACGCCCTTCTATCCCCGTTCCCCCTATGCGGTAGCGAAGATGTATGCCTACTGGATAACAGTTAATTATCGTGAATCATACGGTATTTATGCATGTAATGGTATTTTGTTCAACCACGAGTCTCCACGACGCGGCGAAACATTTGTTACTAGAAAAATCACCCGCTCAATTGCCAATATCGCACAGGGATTGGAGTCCTGTCTTCATCTGGGTAATATGGATGCCCTTCGTGACTGGGGCCATGCTAAGGACTATGTCCGGATGCAATGGATGATGCTTCAACAAGAAAAACCTGAAGATTTTGTTATCGCCACAGGCAAACAGATCAGCGTAAGGGACTTTGTTCGCATGTCTGCAAAAGAAGCCGGTATCGAACTCGCATTTACCGGCTCAGGCGTTGATGAGATCGCAACCGTGACACAAGTTGACGGAAATAATGCCACCTCTGTAAAAGTTGGCGATATTATAGTACGTGTCAACCCAAGGTACTTCCGTCCAGCAGAAGTAGAAACCTTATTGGGCGATCCATCAAAGGCAAAAGAATTATTGGGCTGGACTCCTGAAATAACAGTTGAAGAAATGTGTGCAGAAATGATGTTAAATGATTTAGACATAGCAAAACGCCAAGCATTATTAAAGTCTCATGGGTATGATACGTCAGTAGCAAAAGAGAATTAAACCCAGTAAATACAACCAGAGAAATCTTTATGAAGCGCATTAAACGGGTATTTGTTGCCGGACATCGTGGCATGGTTGGCTCTGCTATTGTTCGTCAATTAGAACAAGAAAATGTAGAGCTCATTTTGCGTGACCGCAAAGCGCTAGATTTATTAAATCAACAAGCTGTTTTTGACTTTTTCCAAACGGAAAAAATTGATGAAGTATATCTTGCAGCAGCAAAAGTGGGTGGAATTGTCGCTAACAATAATTATCCAGCTGACTTTATTTATGAAAATTTAATGATTGAGTGTAACATTATTCATAGTGCTCATTTAGCAGGTATTCAAAAACTACTTTTTTTAGGGTCATCATGCATTTACCCTAAACTTGCACCACAACCCATGGCTGAAGACTCCTTATTAACAGGCCTTCTGGAAGCAACGAATGAACCTTACGCTATTGCAAAGATTGCAGGGATCAAGTTATGTGAAAGTTACAACAGGCAATATGGCAGAGATTACCGCTCAGTTATGCCGACAAATTTGTATGGGCCCAATGATAATTTTCATCCTGAAAATAGTCATGTTATTCCCGCACTCATACGCAGATTTCACCAAGCTAAAGTAAATAATGATTCTGAAGTTATTGCTTGGGGATCGGGTAAACCGATGCGTGAATTTCTTTATGTTGATGATATGGCTTCTGCGTCGGTTCATGTAATGTCATTAGCGACATCAACATACCAAGCGCACACAGAGCCTATGTTAAGCCATATCAACGTAGGTACAGGCTTAGATTGTACTATCCGAGAGTTGGTTGAAACGGTGGCACAAGTTGTTGGTTATAAGGGTAGGATAACTTTTGACAGCTCAAAACCCGATGGTACACCACGAAAGTTAATGGATGTTAGTCGTCTGAAGTCGCTAGGCTGGCAATACAAAACGCAACTGGAAGACGGACTTAGATTAAGCTATCAATGGTTCCTTGCCAACCAGGAAAATTTCAGAAGGTAGAATATTCTAAAGGCTTTGGAATGCTTTACTGGCAAAGTCTGCTTTTTTGCTTTTCAATATCGAAATCATAGCTATCTAACCATCTGCAGGCTAGTCGCTCAGCCTTATGCCTTTTGATGATAGCAATGGCCGAATGAGCAAATGGGGAGTTCGGCTGTCTCAACATTTCTTTCAGATGCTTTCTCAAACCTTTGACCACCTGAACACTATATTGGCTCTTACTCTGGTACAAATAGAAACCAATTTCTAACCAGGCTTGATGCACTTCTTGAACATAGGGCCCATATTTATCTGCTTGCTGCAAATAATCAATGAGTTGTTGATCTATTTCGCCTAAGCGCCATTTGAGTATAGCCAGAGTTGCCCATGTTACAGGCCAGGTTGGCCGCAATTTCACTGCATTAAGGTAATATACCTTTGCTTGAGTTAGCAGTTTCCGTTTCTGCTGTTCGTCTTCATACAAACCAGCGATTACGCCCCATTCGTATACTAAACCTTGCGTGACCATGTAGTGAGGGTTTTCCGAGTGTTCAGAATTGGCACGGTCAATAGCTTGTAAAGCATAAATATACTGATTGGCTTCCTTTAAGTTATTGTTGCGCCAAAACTCGGTTAACTGATGTGCCGAATAATAGTCCAAGTTGGCCTTACCCATTTTTATCGCCTGCCAGCAACAAACAAGCAAAATAAAAGCGATCACTATCGTTATGGTTTTATAAATAAAGTTGGTGTTTTTACTCATTCGACTTAAATTTTTGGTTAAGTTATCGCGGCAAACTTACTTTCACTGATCAGTTTGGGGATTTCATAGACAAGTTGGTGTGCCTTTTCCTGACCAACAAGCTCGACAACCACTGCTTTTCCTTCCGCTAGTTTTGGCGGCCTACGTTTAATGCTGTGAGCATCCGTAGCCATTATCGTTACCAAATCCTCTAAAAGTAGTTTATGACTTAATTGTTGCACACTTTCACCAAAGTCACCACAAACAGAGGCTGCAGTTATCTGGAACAAACAGCCAGCCTTTGCTAATCGTTTAAATTTACCAAAATCAGCAAGAATATCTCTATTACGCTCTGGGTGAGCGATCATGGCGATAATATCATTTTTACCTAACCACTTGATCAATTGCTCGGTACCTGGGGGGACGTGGCTGTGAGGAAGTTCCAGCAACAGCACATTTTGTCCCTGCCATTTCCCGATAAAAGGCAGTTGCTTTTGTTTATGCCATATCATGATTTCTGGGCAAATCCGCACCTCGGCAGCAAAAGCCAACTGAATATCTAATGATTGCAGAGCAACTTGCCGTGCAACCGGTTCAAAGGCTTGAGCAATACTTTCTATGGTATTGTCAAAAAAACCTGTTTGAATATGTGGTGTACACATCATATGGCTAATACCATTATCAACCGCTGCTCGTATTAAGCTCAGGCTTTCATCAATATCTTTTGCACCATCATCAATGGCAGGTAACACATGACAATGTAGATCAATCATGTGTTGTTAGTTGCCTTGTCTACTTTTTCTTCTACATTTAAGGTAGTTTGTGAATTATAACCATATTGATCATAATATCCTGTATATTCACCATATTTTGCTGCAGCTTTTAGGTCTACTTGGTTGAGCACTATACCGTCAATCCTGACACCAGCCTGGACCAGTCGACTCAAACCTGCTTTGATCATTTTCTCCCGTGTGCTGTCAGCTTTAACAACATAAATTAATGAGTCACTGAGTTTTGATACTAAAACAGCATCGCTCACCGCCTGTGTGGGTGGTGTGTCAATCACGATTCGATCGTACTTATGTTTGACAGATTCAATTAAGTCATTAAACACAGAAGATGCGAGTAACTCTTGTGGATTTGGTGGCAAAGATCCTGCGCTGATTACATCAATGCCTGATTCTTCATCGCAAATTAAACACTCTGCTAGCGTATGTGTGCCTGAAATAATATTGGAAAGACCCGGTTGATAGGCAGGAAAGCCAAACGTTTTGGCTATAGATGGTCGACGCATATCGGCATCAATTAACAATACTTTTTCAATTTGTGCTAAAGCAAAAGATAAGTTTATTGATACCGTTGTTTTACCTTCACCAGGAATAGACGATGTCACTGAAATAACCTTAGCCTCATTATCGATATTTAATAACAACAAACTGGTTCGCAGCGTTCTTATCGACTCAGCAAAAGCATGTTCTTTGGTATCAAAAAAATGCCTGAGCGGTAAGCCTTTTTTGCGGGCAATTTTCTGTAGCGGTAAAAGACCCAACATACGTTGTTTAAGTCTATTTTCAACATCATCGACTGAACGAATACCATCATTTAACAATTCAAATAAAAACGCTAAAATGATACCTAAACCTATACTAACAACAAAAGCTAAACCTATAATAATTTTCTTTTTAGGGCTAGACGGTAACAAGGGGGGGAGTGCTGAATCAACTAATCGCGCATTCGCCGATTGAAATTCCCCTACTTCTTTTGTTTCTTTTAAACGCCTAAAAAAGGCATTATATAACTGTTGGTTACTTTCTACTTCTCGTTTTAGTTCTTTTTGTTTCCTATCTAAGCTTGATAACTCACGAAAGTATTGTCTTTTGTCATTAACAGCTTTTACTAAACTAATTTTATTAGCTTTAGCGCTTTCATACTCATTACCAATGCCTGAGAGCAAAACCTTTACCTGATTATTCAGGTTTTCATTAACCGATCTTAATTCATATTGAGCGGCGATCATAATAGGATGTTTAGGACCATATATTCCTTGCAATTCAGATACTTTAGTTCTGGCAATTTGAGCTGCTTCGTTCACGTTCTGGATAAGCTGGTGATTTAACACCTCAGGTAAAGCGATTAATAAACCAATATCATTACGTTTACTTTGAACTAAGCTGTACAGTTGCTCGCTTTGCTTTAATCGTTGTTTCGCCACAGATAGCTGACGTGTGAGATCTTGTAGCTCTTTGGCTTCAAGCCCCTTGATACCATCAATATCAACCAGTTGTTCTTTATTTTGGTAGGCTTGCAATGTACTTTCAGAAAGATCTAATTTAACTTTTAAAATATTTAAACGATCGTTTAACCAACTTGAAGCTTTTGCTGTCATATTTAATTTAGCTTCAAGGTGACTTTCTATATAGACTTCTGCCAACACATTAACAACTTCTGCCGACAAAGCTGACGATGTTGAAACAAATGATATAGTCACTAATTGAGTTTTTCCAATGGGTGATATAGTCAATCGAGAAACAAACTCACCAACCACTTGTCTCTTTTTAATACTGAGTTTTTGTTGAGCCGATAAATTGTCTAATTTCTGTGGGAAAAAGGGCAGAAGCTCTCTTAGCTTACCACTTAAATTAAACTGCTTGGGCTGTTTATCGGGATCAAATTCTGGATGATTGATTATATTAAGTTTTTCAACCACACGACGAGCAATTTCTTTGGACTTTAAAATTTCAAATTGAGTAAATAAATATTCTTTTCGGCCAGAATCAATTCCATAAACTTCCTCGATCGAGACAGTATTTGCTTGTTCAGCTTGAATTAATAAGGTTGCTGTAGCTTTATATTGAGGTGTAATAGAAAAAACAATAACGGCTGTTAATAAGGTTATAACGATTGCGAGACTGATTATTCGCCACTTAAAACGTTGAATAACACGAATATAATATTGCAGATCTACTACTTCGTTTTCGCTTGGTTCTATCTTGTCTCTCGAATCTAATACTGTCAGGCTCATTAATACAAACTCTTAGAAGTAACTTTGTTTAACAGTGACAATATCGCCCGGCTGCAACAAAGCATTGCTATCAATATTTATTGACTTTTGATCGGGATCATTACTGCGAATAATAAAAATCTTACTTAATGAAGCCCTTTCTGTGTATCCACCAGCCAATGCTGATGCTTTATTAATAGTAAGTCCCGGTTGAAATGGATACGCTCCTGGGTTTTCAACTTCACCATCGATAAAGAAAGGGCGGTATTCAACAATACTGACTGAGACGGTAGGATTAACCAAATAATCGCCTTTCAGTCCATTATGTATCAAATGCTGAAACTCTTCTGGGGTTTTTCCTGCCGCTTGCACTTGCCCTAAGAAAGGATAATCTATAGTGCCCTTGTCATTAAGTAGCGTTTCAATTGACAAATCCTGTTGACCAAATACTGTGATTTTTATTTTATCACCCGAACCCAGACGATAATCGGAATTAGACTGTGCCGCGGCCGAAAATACTGCAGCTACAATGCACATTAAAAATAAATGCTGCAAAATTTTGTTAACTGTATGCATAACTACCTCTAAAACATTGCCATACGTACACCCAAGGTGGCCAAGTTTCGATCATATTCCAGATGGTCTCTTGTGCTTTCCCTGTCATTGTATACATATGAGAGAGAAAAACTTAACCAGTAATTCATATCATAATATACGCTAGCGGTGGCACCAGTATTATTATCTTCACGAATTTTGCCTTCATCACCAGTATAAGTGTCTTCACTTATAGCGTAGACAAGCTTGGTACTGACACGATCCTGCCACTCATGACGCCATTCGATTTCATGCTGAGTGTTCCTGATTAAATGTGCAAGACCGGTCGTCTCTGGGTCAAAGTAACCCTCACCGTTGGTTTCATGAGGTTCTCTGCTAGAGCTTATAGTAAATATTGAGTAAGTCTTAGGTTCCCAAGACGCTGAAACTTCCCATTGAACTCCGTCAAACGTCTTGCGTCCTTCTAGGTCAAAATCCTTTCTCACGTAACCAACTTTGGCAAATCCGGTAGTAAGTGCTGTAGCTTCCCACTTTGCACCTACCAAAACGCTTTGTTCTACACTAGATAACTCTTCTGAGGGGGTTGCGGTATAATCATAGCTAATATCAGTACTCCATGCCTCTATGGTTAAATCTGTTGCACCACCAATTTTATAATAAAAAGTACCGCCTATTTCCGAATTCTTACGATCACGTGTGGCTGTAGTATCAACCATTTCACCTGTATCAGGATCTTCTAAATAAACACTACGATAATCATTATCCAGATAGCCCAATTCCAATTCTAGGCGTGCGTCTGCTGTAGGTGCACCAAAGGTATATTGCATACCACCAAAGACCTGTTCAAAAGTATCCGGCTCTGTTAACACTTCTCCAGTACCTATTGAAAATCGGCTGCCGCGTTCTTCATGGGCATCGATATACCCCCCTTGAAACATCAAACGATTACGGTGATTCATTTCATAATTCAGTTTACCAGAAAGCTCATGATCATTATAACTGTCATCTGGGCTGGCATGATAAGCGCCATGGGCAAAAATATAATCAATTTCAAAATTGTGTTTGCCAAATTCCCCAAATTCTCGGGTTAGCTTTACACTTGGCTGAAAAATTGTTATCCAAGAACTTACTCCATCCTGATTTTCACTGGCAATATTACTGTCATAACGTTGCTGCAATTCGATTATTGGCGTGATCAAAAAACCACCAGCCGGTATACTTTTATCATCCCAGCTATCTTCAAATGAAGAGGCGTTAGAAACCAGTGGCATAAGCACACTACAAATCAATGTTTTTTTTATTAGGTTCATCGTTAAATGTCTACTATTCCATTAATTGAAAAAATCGTTTTTTCAATATTCATTTGTGTAACAGAGGTAAATAAGTCCCTATACTCTACCAGATATCTGTTTTAAAACGACAATTAATTTTATCCTTTTAATAAAATCAATCGTCTGTATTTATAAATATTCCAATTAAGATAAGTACTGTATATTATTATCTTTTTTCGAGGTCTATAAATGGTTACACTGCAACTTGCAGTTAATAATCAGGAATACATAAGCAATGCCAAACGATTTATTCAGCACCATTCAAAGCAGTTTTTCTGCGCTATACCGTACGGTGGATATTATCGTAATAAGCATTTTCTTTTTGGCTACCCTCCACTTCCATGACGTCGCTTTAACCATGCAATATCAATTGGTACTGTTTGTTAACATTGCTTCTTTCTTGTTCTTTTCACAAACACTTGAGCTTTATCGGTCATGGCGTACCTCTTCCACATTAACCATGGTAAGTTATACCACCATCACTTGGGTTATTGGCTGTACCATATTAATAGTTTTAGCTTATTTTAGTAAAACAGGTGCATATTACTCCCGTTTGGCTATAGGTAATTGGTTTGTATCTACCGCTATTGCCTTGAACTTATGGCGCTTAGTTTTCAGAGCACTACTTTTTCGCTTTCGCCGCTCAGGTCTCAACACAAAGCCGGTAATAATAATAGGTGTTACCCCCACAGGAATCAATTTAGCGAACCAAATCAAAGACAATCTCCAGCTTGGTTTAGAAATAGTTGGTTTTTACGATGACAGACCCAAACACCGACTACCAGAACTTGCTGAGTACTCCCTGATGGGCACGATTGAAGAGGGCATAAATTTGGTTAAGGAAAATAGTGATATTAGCCAAGTATATATTGCTATGCCGATGAAAGCTGAAGAACGTATCACTGAGATACTGAATCAGTGCAGCGATACCACGGCGACAGTACACATTATTCCTGATTTTTTCATCTACAATATGTTACACGCCAGATGGCAATACATAGGGAATATGCAAACGTTAAGCATATTTGATTCACCATTTGAAGGATTTAATCACACATTAAAAAGAATTGAAGATTTAGTTATTGGCAGTTTGATATTGACTATAATCACAATTCCCATGTGCTTTATTGCTCTGTCGGTTAAGTTAACATCAAAAGGGCCTGTAATTTTCAAGCAAAAGCGATATGGTTTGGACGGAAAGGAAATCAAGATATACAAGTTTAGATCTATGGCATTAGTCCCCAAAGAAAGCGATAAGGTAGTTCAGGCAACCAAATTTGACGCTCGTATTACCCCTATTGGTGCTTTTTTACGGAGAACTTCTTTGGATGAACTCCCCCAATTTATCAATGTATTGCAGGGGAACATGTCTATTGTAGGCCCCAGACCCCATGCTGTAGAGCATAATGAAGAATATCGACAGTTGGTACATGGCTATATGTTAAGGCACAAAGTAAAACCCGGTATAACTGGCTGGGCACAAATTAATGGTTGGCGAGGTGAAACAGATACGCTGGAGAAAATGGAAAAGCGTATTGAGTTTGATTTGTCTTATATTCACCGTTGGTCTTTGATATTCGATTTAAAAATAATTTTTATAACGATATTTAAAGGCTTTGTTAATAAAAATGCTTATTGATTATTATGCTGTAAAAAAAGAAATATAAATCGGAAAATACTAATAATGAACACTATTCATATTGTTATATCATTTATAAAACGTTCTATTACCGTATCTTTTTTTAAGTTTTCCACTGCGTATTTTCTCGCCACTTCGTTAGAAATCCTAGTATCCTTTTCTAATAAGTGAACAAGACCTGCGGTAAATTCTTTAAGATTTTCCGGCTCCACTCGCAAATATATACCAGGAAATTCATCAGAAATCCTACCTAATTCAGTATCTGCATCGGCGGTAACCAAAGCATGTCCACCTGCAGATAGAATATTAGTTAATTTTGAAGGTAATACGGCATCTGCTGCCCCCCGCCTTTGCACAATCAGGTGTACATCAGCCATAGCTAAAATTTGGGGGACAAGCTCCCAAGGTTGAATTGATTTAAATACAATATTCCTTATCCCCATTTTCCGAGCCATTTCTTGTATCGTTTTACTATAGGCACCACTACCAATTATCACAAACTTAATCTCTGTTCTCATCTCTAATCTCTTTGCTGCATCTAATACTATCTCTAACCCTTGTTTCTTACCAATATTGCCAGCATAAAGAACTATTTTCTCTTCTTCTGTAAAACCCCATTTCCTTCGTAAATTATCACCAGAAATGTCAGGGATAACAAATTCAGTATCGGCCCAGTTAGGGAAAAATAACAATTTTTTCTCATTTACTCCTTTTGTTCTAGCGTTATCGAGCATAGAAAAAGAAATAGATGAAACAGTATCAAAATGTTTAAGCAGCCAAGATTCCATAAAACTTACCATACGTTTGAGCCAACTATTACCCACCATCCCTAAACCAAACATAGCATCCAATTCAAAATCCTGAATATGCATAATCGCTTTAGCACCTGTAAGCTTACAATAGATAAGCGCAGCAGGCGCACAGAATAACGTTGGCTGTACTAAAAAAAGGACATCAGGCTTTAATCTTAATAATGTCAGCAACCGCAATGATGAACTAATTGAGAAAGTAAATAGGTGAATTATTCGCTTGATGGTGGTTACATTTTTAGGAACGAAAAGTGGGCACCGATAAATAAAATGGTTATGACTGCTTTGTTCTTTTGTCCACCAATTCTTATAACTAAGGTGACGTTGCCATTCAGGGTAGTATGGGGGAGCAGTTATCACATGAGTCTCAACATCCATAAGAGATAATGCTTCAATTAATTCACCATTGTATTTTCCTATTCCTGTTAATTCTGGAGCATGATTTAAACTATACAAAACAAATTTCATTTCACTCCCACAAGGCTGTAGCCTGATATATTTTCCAACACTTTGAGTCTTTGTTCATCGTTACTACAATCATCCCACAACTTATCTACTTCAAGACATTTCAAGTCTACCAAGGCCCTATACCAAAAAGCCTGCATAAAGTGATACGCTAAACCTCTCGCACCATCAAGAAAACCTAACTGAAGAAAGTATCTAAAACAAAAATAAAAGAGTGGCCGAATAAAGTAAGGTAATTTCATGTAAATCGATTGTTTTAAAAATCGTTTGAATCTAATGCTAAAATTGCTGTTTTCAGTAATTTTGGTATCAGCGTCTGGAAACAGTCTTTTTAGCATTATATCAATCATTTCTCGGGTGGCATATTTATTGTGCTTGTCTATAAACCAGGTAACTGAGTTTAAATTATTATCAGAAAAATCTCCTCTTAGAACTATTGATGAGCCTTCATCCAAGACGATGTGTTCATCCATCCATCTTTGCTCTATATGAGCTTTACCTCGTCTGTATAAGCGCAACATAGGTAGAGGATAACGCCCTCCATGTTTAACCCACTTTCCAAGAAAAATATGTTTACGAAGAAAAATTGCGCCATTATATCCATATCCATCGGAGGAAATAAAACTTTTTATGTTATCACAAAGTTCTCCATCAATTGTTTCATCTGCATCTAAACGAAGGATCCAATCCGTTTTGATCTCACAATTATCCATAGCCCATTGAAACTGTTGGGCTTGACTTATAAAAGGATTTTTCACCACTTCTGCACCTTTACTTTCTGCCAATTGACAAGTGTTATCCTTTGAAAGTGAGTCAACAACAATAATCCTACACGGTAGAGAACTAAAACAAGAGATAGCCCGTCCAATGTGTTGTTCTTCATTGTAAGTTAGAATTACAATTGTAAGACTGATGTCAGCCAATGCAAACTCCTTGAAAATCGTTAATACTAATTTTTTTAATCACATTCGTTTTTCTTTGATAAATAAGTCAATCTTATCTTTGATACTAGCCACTGAGCGCTCTTTTAATTGTGTTTCAAAGCCTTTACTATAATAATCCTTCCGAAGTAATATTTGATTGATTTTCCCTAGAATTTCACCCTGTTCTACAAACACCTCACCAATAATGCCATGGGCAGATAATTGTTGTCTAAGAACGGGATAATCAGGACATAATACAGTTGTTCCGAAGGAAATAGCGTCACAAATAGCACCACTACTTCGATAAAAATATGCACTTTCTCTATAATTTAAAACTACGACGTCACACGCGTGATAGGCACGAAAATAGCCTGAAGACTCTGTAGTATCAATAACAGTAATCTCCCGGTCCGCGCACCAAGAGTGAACTTGGCTATCATTTGTCCCAATTATAAGTTTCCATGAAGTACTTGGTAATTGGGAAATTTCATACAAATAATTAAGTAACTCTCTATTACCTTTTTCTTCTCTAAAATCACCTATTATTCCAACAATACTTTCCTTCTTTTCATCATGTGAGTCTGCTTTAATATTTATTTCAATAGATTTTGCTGGAATCGGTAATATGAGACAATCATCTATTACTTTTCTACTTAGTGCGAGCTCAGAACCAGCCGGAGATTCCAAAAAAACATATCTCATACCGAGCTTAGCGAGTAACCAAAATGCACATCTTTGCATTGAGTTATGTACTATAAATTGAACGTTATGATTTACGATAAATAATAGTTTTCTGCGATAAATAAAAAATACAGGCCAAGTAAAGAGCAGGGGTATTGTTAAAAATTCCCGTACAATGATTAGATCATTTTTCAAACAAATAGGCACAGACTTAAAAGCAAAGATAATATGACTATATATAAATATTATTTTCTCAATTAATACTCTCCATCTACCTATAAACTTAGGAGGTATTTCAAAAGGATTCATATCTAGTGGGAGTATTTCAACATTATAATCGCTCTCTTTGGCTGCCTGAAAAAAAGGCTCCAACACCTTATGAAGTTCAGTATTATTAACTGCCATTGACTAAAACTCTTTTTTTTATAAATACTGCAGGATTGCCAGCATAAACTCCCCAACATTCAGTGTCCTTTGTAACGACTGACATAGCTCCAACAACCACTCCCTCCTTAATATGAACACCTGGCCCGATAAAGCAGCCTGCAGCTAACCAACATTGTGCATCGATACGAATTTCTTTGTATATTAAAGGATGAATGGGGTTCGTATAATCGTGAGATGCGGAACACAAAAAAACTTTCTGTGAAATGGAGCTATGATCATCTATAGATATTTTTCCAAAGTTATATATTTCAACGTTATGACCAAGTGATACACAATCACCCAAAGTCAAATTCCAAGGCATCCAAATCTTCACTCCTGAACATATAAGACAATTTCTACCAATTTGAGCTCCGAAGAGTCGTGCTGACCAAACTCTAATAGGACTAAAAAATTTAGGAAAAATTGGCCAATATATAAATGACATTCCCATCCACATTATCCTAAGTAGCTTAACCTTTAAGCTCCAATTTTTTTGTGAAACACCAAGTCTAACATTCAACACATTAAATACCTTTTACAAGTAAAATTTAAAAGAAAATTTACCGAACCTTCACACTTTGATATACAGATTCTATTACATTATTAAGAGCTATAGCCGCGGATTTATTTGTATAAAATTTATTGTACATATTTAAACCGTTTTTTGACATTTCATTTTTTCGACAACTACTCATATCAGTAAATGAAAGCAAGGTTAAAGCAATACCTTGAGGGCTATTATCAAATATCACTCCCGCTTTTTCTTCAAAAATATCACACTGGATATTCACGTATTTAGAAATTAAAACGGGAACTCCTAGTGATAGTGCTTCGCAAACAACCATACCAAAATTTTCGTGAAAGCTTGGTAAGATCAATGCGCTAGACTTATTAATCAACTCCCATTTTTGTTCATTGAAGCATGGCCCATAAAAAACAATATCACTTTCTACTTTGTATTCAAGAGCGAGTGACTTCAACTGCATTTCGTACTTTTTAGATGATGGGCCTACTAACATTATTTTCGGCATAGTTCTTGTGGTTCTCGATTTAGCATTAGCATAACCAATAATTAAATTATCTATGCCCTTAATAGGATCTATCCGGCCTAGAAATAGATAATACTCAAAATCTATATTTAGAATGTTTGATATATTTTCAGGGGATACAGAGCCACACCCTAATGAGACAATTTTCTCTTTGGGAAAGTAAAAAGGAAATGACTCTCGTGCAGATAACAGCTCTTGTTTACAAGTAAATAAAACCCCTTGAGCATTGTTAATGACAGAGCGCTCAAAAAGAATCCAAAATAGTCTTTTCAATTGATATTTAAAGTGAAACTTTTTAAACCAAGGTGCTAGCATACCGTGTGGTATGACTAAATACGGACAATTCTTTTGTTTAGCTATTTTTGCAGTTATACGGCTGTGGTTTTGCCATAATCCTTCAATAATCACCACATCATAATTATCTATATGATTTACAAGCCATTTTGCAACAATTTTATTGTAATGATATTTAAATTTAGCGCCTTTCCCCAATGGAAATAACGTAAACGGTATTTTTTTTAAAAAGGAGTCATTGGGATGGTCCAATGTTAGAATATGAACGCTCACACCTCTATCTTCAAGCGCCGTTGAGCTTTCCAACAATGAATAAATAGGCCCCCCCCCTAAAGGAGATGCTGAAGATATAACTCGCAGTATTTTCAATATTCTATCCTTATTCATATAGTTACAAAAACAACTATCTTATAAATAAATTCTTATGGGAAAGCAACCCTAATAAAATCAAATACAAGACCGAAGTAAAACTGAAATTATCTATTAGGTACCCTTCATAAAACCCACCAGCAGAAAGCATAATAAATAACGCAGTAAAACACCTAATATCATCATTTATTGAAATGTATATTATTCGTCTATATAAATTAATAAGCACGCAACTAATTGTACATAAGAGAATACCTACCCCTAACATTCCTCCTTTTACCATTATAACGAAATATGAATTTGCCGTAGATTCACTGAAATTGCCAACACCAAAGAAAGGTGATAATAAGAATGAGTTCCAAAAAATTTCTTTTGTTTTTATTCGTGTATCCGTCATATCAATAAGTCTAGAAAAATTAAAGTACTCTATGGCAACATCATAATAAATAAAAAACATCAATATGGCCGCAACAAATCCCAGTAAGATTGCTTTTAATAATTGAGTCCAATTAATAATTGGAGACAAAAAAACTAATAAACCGATGAGTAAAACTGCAAATGATGCTCTTGATGCTGAAGCAAAAACAAAAAAACAAGCTAATAAAAAAATACAAATCGTGGATAATTTTACGTATCGACTTTCAGTTTTATAATATTTCCAAAGAGATATAACAGCAAATATTGAAGAGTATACCCCCATAGTGTTGGGTTGAACAGTTAGTCCAAAAAACCTCCCACTAAAGCTCACTGCTTGTATATTTAGTAGCGCTTCAAATACATTTATTAAGATAAAAGCACAACCTACGATAAAAATCACGGCTAAAATTGAATTGGTACTCCGCCTGATAACCCCTATATGTTGAACAAAAAAGCATAGAAAAATAATAATAACAAGTGACTGAGCATCTTCAATTAACCATGCTCCAAAGTCATTTTTGACCAAGGAGTTACATAAAAGATATAACTTAAGAAAAATAAATAAAACTTGGCTACTAGATAATCTCGGTACTTGTTTAAAATTTTGATTATTAAACGAAAAAAATAAATATAACCCTCCTGTAAATATAGATAAAATTATTAATGGTGTATTTAAAGCTATTATGGCCGATGGTATAAAACTTACAATGCGTGCATCTAAAGACTCATAAAATGGACCTAAAGGTTTAAACAATGATGCGATTAACATGGGTATCAATATGTACCATGAGTTTTGCTTAACATACTGAATTAGCATTAGTTACCCATAATTTCTAGTAACTTATCACCAAGATCTGGTGAGCTTAAATGTTGATAGGTTGCATAAGCGGAGCGAGATATTTCATAAAGTTTTTCTTTATCTTTAAATGCTCCTAATATAGTACTAGATAAACTGTCAACACACTCATATTCAAAAGTAAAACCATTCACCTTATTATAAATATAACTTGGCTCTGGCCCCATATGAAAATGTATTTTATTATGAACAATTGGAACTAATGACAAAGACATATAATGTACGACGCTAAGACCGGCATTTCCTGCGTGTATACCTAGTACACATTTTCTAGAAATATCCGCAATAACATTATTGTCAAAAACCTTACCATGAAAGTGAATTCCTTGCATTGTTAACGCTAAAGATTCCAACTTCTTTCTAAACTCGCCATCACCAATAATATGAAGTTCAAATAAATTTGAATCTTTGTTAAGTTTAGCAATTGCTTCAAAAAGCAATTCTAATCCAACTTGCTCTCTTAATCGCCCTATAAAAAGAATACCTTTTTTATTTTCAAAGTCCTCAAAAGGGATATTATAAACTGGACACTTATTCAAAAGGGTATTATCTGCGACTGCTAAATATTTCTTGTTTATACCTAAAGCAACTAGACTTTCCATAGAGAGCTTTGTATAACAAATATATTTTTCGGACAGCAAAACCATCAGTCTATATTTCAACTTATCAACTAAGTTTGGTAGTAATTTTCTATATGCTCCTTGTCCATGGGAGTATACTTTTATTCCTAAAATATTACACAATATAAGAGATAGCCAATACGCAATAGCACGACTATCGGCACCAATATAAAGACGAACAGGTCTAAATTTGAGAATGTTCGTTAAAACTCCTTTCTGGTAATTTAATTTTTTATTAAAAAAATGATAGGTCACAGTTTTATTATGAAAAAAATCGGTCACTTCTGAAGTTCCGAAACCTTCTTCCACATTTAGATCTGATGAGAGAAACAATGTTTTCCAGTGTTGCGATATTTTTCTAAAATAAGGTACTCGATAGCTACTTATAATAGGTTGAACAATTATTAGATCGTATTTAGATTTCATCTTTTACTATTTAACCTATCATTCAAATATTTAGAACGAATGAATAATCTAAATAATATCATGGTTTGCGTCTTAAAAATGTCGCCATTTTTGTCTACAAATGCATTTACAATATAAGATGCAAATATCTGTGCTACCAAAGTCGCAAGCGCCGCACCAAGCGCCCCGTAATACGGTATCAACAATATATTTAGAGCTAAATTTACAATCAATCCTGATACGCTTCTATATAGAACAATTTTTTGTTTATTCATTGTAACAAACATTTTGGTAGATATTGCTCCCAAGTAGACAAATGGAACTGCCCAAATGGTGACTATGAGAACATCTGCTGAAAGATGAAAATCGGTGCCATATAAAACATAAATTAACCAATCAGCTAAAAACACAGTGGCCATTGCTAAACTGATGGCGCCCCAAATAAGCCAACTTCCCATATTTATTATGGTTAAACGATAACTGGCTATTCCTTTTTCATTCAAAATTTGAAGTAATAAGGGAAAGTAAACACCAATAAGTGTTAATCCAACAAAGTACCAAGCTTCACTAAGCCTTGTGGCCGCTACATAAACCGCAACTTCAGATTCATTAATCATGTAACCTAACATTAATTGGTCAACCTTCATGTAAAGTAGAACAACCGCTCCAGAAACAATTAATGGTGAAGCCGTCGTGACCATATTCTTTATTCTCTCTGGTGAGATTGGCCCACTAAAACGGCTGTTTTGACGTCTTACAATTAAAAAGAGGCTACCTGCAAGTACTAAAGCTTCCAAAAAGTAAGCAAAACCTAGCCATAAAATATCCCCCCCTAGATATAAACAAATCAATCGAAATATAAAACCAGTGATATGACCAAAAATCAAAGCGATTGCAGATAGTTCACCTTTGCCTTCCGCTTGCAAATACCAGTCGAATACAGTGAATGGCATGAGTAAATGATATAAAGAAATAATAAATAGTAGTAGCCGATAACTCTCATCAACAAGCCATATTGCAACTATATTAATTAAAATAATACAAATTACTCCAGCGATAAGTCGAGCAATTAGTGCATGTTGTAAATAAGAATGTTTCTTTGAAGGTCGATCAATAAATTGCTTAGTAAGGAGAGTGTCAAGGCCTAAACCATTTAAAAAAATGAATATTGATGCCAAAGCCAAGCAATACATTAACTGGCCAAGTTCCTCCGTACCTAGAAATCGAGCCAGTAGAATTAGCATAACCAAGTGAGAAACCATTTTAATTAACTTCTCAGATAGCATTGCAACCGCACCGCGATGAAATTTTTTCATACAAACCTAATAAACAAAGCCATAAAGAAAAAATTTATTTTTTCTTTAATTATCTAGCTAATATTAATCTTTCTCAAAATTTTTAGCAATGAAGGGATTACATGGCACTATCAAAAAATTATATAACATATCAATTGGTTGTACGAAAAATCGTATAAAATCTGACTAGGGAACACTAACTAACCACAATTTATCGCATTTAACCTCAACCTTATTCATCTATTCTCAATTTGAACAATTTTCAAAGAAATAAATAGCTAATCTAGTGTTGTTTTATATTTAAGTAACTCGGGCTTAACTATTGGTTTTAACTAATCAACTGTACCATATTTTCATAATCTTACGAAAACTGAGCTTATTACTTGAATAATGAGATATTTCTGAGGTCGACTGTATTTAAAATCACCGTTTTAAACTGACATACAAAAGTAAAATAACGCTTTGTGTATAATTTCTATGTAAAAGCTTCGTCGTAATTATTGGGCTGTTCATTTTAACGTTCTAAAAGCGTATATACATTGCAGGACATGCCAAATGTAAAAAAAAAGCACCTGACTTACTAGGTGCTTTTCACATATTACTTATTGACCAACGTTCATTCCTGAGGTTGTAAAGTTAATTTATTATTAGATTTTTTTGTTTCGACGGAACGCTAAGCCCACTATTCCTAATCCAAATATCAAGAGTGTTGAAGGCTCAGGTACGTCTACTACTCTTCCCACATCAACACCAAACTTAACAGCATCAAGGAAGTTCCCCATAGTTAGGTCACCACTAAATGTATTAACCGCTGTATATGCAAAACGTAGATTATTTCCCGTTGATAAGCCGATATTTGCAGCTTTATATAATACCCAATCATCCTTGCCTGTTGAAAATTCTTGATTAATTAAAACGAAATCATCATCAGTATCAAAAAGACCATCAAGGCCCATATCGGTAATTGTTAACAACATAGTATCTAAACCTGTTCTACCTCGATGAGCAAATTCATAACCAATATTTTTTCCAGCTGTGATTCCTATCAAATCCTGATATAAAGTACCAGCCTGACTAGAATTTAGCTCTACGTGTTGATCACCATCATAAGCTTTAACGCCTAAAAATTCATTCGACCAAATTTCAAATTGTGGTGCAGTAGTTTCCCAAGAAGGTAGGTTTGCACTATTTATTAAATAATAACCAGCCTCGTCATTTACAATATCAGGTATCTCAAAAGAACCATTTTCTAATTGTATTAGTGTCGCATAAACGCTTGTTGAACTAACGAGTAGAATTACTAAATAGCATAATGACCAAATTGTTTTTTTCATTTCTATTCCTTATAAAAAACATCGAAAAATACTGCTTAAACATAAAAATGCAAAAAAGAAGCCAATATTTTAATGGTTTGTTTTTAATCTATTTTTTTCATATCGAGTGCTTTTTAATATTCAAAGTGTAAAAATATTCGACACCTTTTCTATGCTTTAAAACACAAAAAATCTAATAGTTTGTGGTTTCAGTATATACTATTGAAACCACAATGGCTAAACAACAGTTTAGTTAGTTTATCGTAAAATACTTTCCAAATAGTGAGTGAAATTTATAGACAATGACACATGACTCTAAAGGTGCTATGTTTCAGGTTACTATGAATTCAAAGTTCGTGATTAGGGCTTAGTATGAATGAAATCATAGGCTTGACTTTAGAGTTATATAATTTCTATATATTTGGTATATAATTTGTTTAAGAATAATGTCTTAATTAAACTGAAAGCAATTTGTTTAGTGTTACTATCTACCTTTACTATTCAAGCTGACTCCCCTATCGACATATTTCCACCAGGCTTATTCGATCGCGTTGAACAAGAATACGACAAAGATGCCAGAGAACGTGTTGAAGACTGGCAAAACCTAGTCAATGAAAATCAATCTAGCTCCGAAAAAGATAAACTGCATCAAGTAAACCGCTTTTTTAACCGAGTCCGTTTTGTTGATGATATTCGAGTTTGGAAACAAAAAGACTACTGGGCCACCCCGGTCGAATTTTTAGGGCGAAACGCCGGCGACTGCGAAGATTTTACCATAGCAAAATATTTTACCTTACGGGCCTTGGGCGTGCCTTCAGAAAAGCTGCGCTTGATGTATGTTAGGGCACTGAGGCTGAAACAATCTCATATGGTATTGGCTTACTTCGAAGAGCCCGACTCCATGCCATTGGTGCTAGACAATATCAATAAAAAGATACTTCCTGCAGATTATCGACATGATCTTCAGCCTATCTATAGTTTTAATGGTGACGGTTTATGGGCAGCAAAGGCTCAGGGTCGCGGTAGGAAAATTAAAAACAAAGGTGGCCACAGTTTATGGGAAAATATTATCAACAAAATAGAACGCGGCAAGTAAATAAATTTAAAACAGAGAAAATATAAGAAGATACTTATGAGTTTATCTAAACAATTATATTTGGGATTAATCTTTGTATTGACCCTCGTATTCGTCTCCACCTTATGGATTAATGTGGTGAATACTAGTCATTATATTAATAAGCAACTGGCCTCCCATGCCCAAGACACGGCAACTTCATTAGGACTGTCAATCAAGCCATTCGTGGCTAATCCAGATGATCTACCTATGGTCGATGGCATGGTCAACGCCATTTTTGACAGCGGCTACTACCAACAGGTGATATTAAAAAGTAATACTGGGGAGGTTATCCTAGAAAAAATAAACCCTAAGGAAATGGATGCAGTACCACTGTGGTTTATGAAACTTTTCCCTTTATCGCCACCCATTGGAAAAACCGAGGTTCATGCCGGCTGGGTTAAACCTAAAACTCTGGAAATCATCAGCCACCCAGGCTTTGCATACGCAAAACTCTGGGAAAGCGCTAAAAATAGTACTTGGATGATATTAGGTTTATTCTTAATCGCAGGCGCTATGGTATTCGTGGTGCTTAAAACCATTACTGACCCTATAAAAAGAGCAGCAAAGCAAGCTGATGAAATTTGCCGTGGGAACTTTGTTCAGGTAGGCGATATTCCAAAGCCGATAGAATTAAACCTGTTTGTAAACGCCATGAACCGTATGTCACGCATTCTGCAAAATATGTTTGATGAATTAACCCAGCAAACGTCTAAATACCAACGTTTTGCTTATATAGATGAGCTGACCGGCATTGCCAACAGACGTGCATTCAACAATGAGTTCGAATCTTTATTAGCAGATAAAGAACATAAAGGCACTGGCTTTCTATTGATCATCCGATTATCAAGCTTGGACTCTGTTAATAAATCCCATGGGTATGTCGCCGGCGATAAATATGTTACAGAGGCGGTTACTATCATTAATAAAACTTTTAATAAAGTAGAAAACCATCGCAATCAGAAGGCACCGTCTGGCCGGAGCTGACTTTGCTGTTATTCTTCAAGATTGTAGTGAGCAAGAATGCAGTCAAAGTGCATTAACATTGATGTCACAATTTAACCAGACAGCTATTCCTGTATCCAGTGACAAAGAAAGTACAGAATTACCCAACAGTTTCGCACACATAGGGATGACGAACTATTCAACAGATAGCGAAATGAGCCAGGTGCTGGTACAGGCCGATAATGCGCTGTTAAAAGCTTCAACCGATAAAAATGGCTGGAGCTTGTCTGACGAAACATTACCTGCGCAAGGCAATATGACTTGGAAGAAAGAATTGGATCAGCTATTACGACAAGGTAAAGTAGTATTTGCTGCGCAGGCGATAAAAAGTAGAGAAAATGAACTACTTTACCATGAACTATTCGCTCGCTTTAACCATACCCAAGAACATACCCCTATCCCTATGTCACAACTGATGCAAGTGGCTAAACAACACAACTTAACCCAACAGTTTGATAAACTTGTCATCAACAAAGCCCTAGAATTTCTCAATAATACCCCAGGGCCTGTTGCTTTAAATTTGAGTCCTGCCTCATTAGGGCAAGATGAATTTTGCCAATGGTTAATTCAAACATTAAATACATTTAAGCCGCTTTGTCAGTATCTGACCTTTGAGATCAGCGAACAAGCCCTTATTCAACATGCAGACAAAGTGTGTATATTTGCAGAAAATATCAAGCAACAAGGTTGTAAAATAACCTTGGAGCATTTTGGCGCTAGCACTTCTTCCTTCACCCATTTGATGCGAATAAAACCAGACCATGTCAAAATTGATGGCAGTTATTGTCAACGAATTGATCAGTCCACGGAAAACCAGTTGTTCGTGCAGTCTTTGGTTAACATTGCCCATAGCCTCCAAATCAACGTTATCGCTGAACTTATTGAAACAGAAGCACAACAGAACCAGCTAGCCGACCTGTTTGTTGATTATTTTCAGGGGTTCTATATTGATAAACCGTTAATACGCTAATGAATTAATTGACTGATAGCAAAATAAGCAAAAATCAATAGGGCTTACAAATCCCAGTGGCGTTAAGTTATCTATTGAGTTATACTGAGATTTATTCTTATTTTTTTATCTGATTAAAAATTAAGCTGTGTTATTTAAAGTAACCTAGGTCTGGCAGGAGAAGTACAATGAAAAAAGCAGTATTGGGGATTGCCCTAAGTCTTAGTTTTACCGGTATGGTATCGGCGGCAGAGCAAACAGGTACGCCCGCTGCCAATTTGAATTTAAATTGTGCAGATTTCAGCGCAGTATTGGCTGATACTCCTTTAACTCAGACATCTGTATTTAACACTAATGTCGCACAGTTAATCGAAAATTGCCCAGGAATTGCTGACCAAATCATCGAAACAGCAGTTTCTTTAGTACCAGCTGATAGCCATCAAGATTTGATGCAAGCAGCAGCAGATACTGGCTTGATTGCGCCGACCGATGTTTTATTAGCAGCTATTGCAGGAGGCGGAGATCCTGTAACATTGTCTGAGCCTACCGCTGGTGGTAATCTTTCTATTACTCCTGTTTCAGCAGCAACCGCTCCGCCAGTTATTGGTGGTCGCAACGGTGGTACTGGCGCAGCATCTGAAAATTAAAACCACATAGATACATTGATATTATAAAGGTCCTGTTAGGGCCTTTTTTGTTACTTCAGCACCTATAAAAACATAACTCAATGTCATATCATGGCGTTACAAATAAAGTTATAACTATAACGTATCAACAAAAAATGACTAAACCCTATGGAAAAACTAAACAAAGCACAGTTTTACTGTTTTCTTACGCTTATTTTTTGGGTTCCCATTCCCTTAGGCTCAAATCGTCCCTGGGCATGGTCAATTATAGAAATTGTTGCATTTGCTTTATTAGCATTTTATTTACTGACCTCTGTCAAAAACAATGAAAATTTTAGTAAAAAACTTCAGCATTATAAGCCTTTATTATTAATGTTTTTGTCCGTACAGCTATGGGTTATTTTCCAATATACTCCCCTTCCCGCCTCCATTTTGTATACCATAAGTCCAAATCTGGTCGATATCTATAGTTATTTTCCCGACAAGGCAGAAACCCTATCACTAGACCCAGGGCAAACCAAGGTAGCCTTATTTAAAGGTCTAGCTTACTTTTGCATTATGTTACTGTCTCTTTTGCTCGTGACTAACGAGAAAAGGTTAAAGTTAATGCTAACGGTAATGGTTTTATCCGGTACGTTTCAGGCGGTATACGGCAGCTTGCAGGCCATGTCAGGCAATAAACTCTCATGGGTATTTGAGGTAAGTAATAGCAGCATAGCCACAGGTGGTTTTATCTACAAAAACCATTTTGCCAACTTCCTGTTGCTCAGCATTTCTATTGGCATAGGTTTACTTGTCACCTATTTGTCGAAGCAAAAGTTGACTACTGGCCGAGCTAAACTAAGAGAATTTGTAAGTTCGCTTATACACGGTAAAGCCGTACTCAGAATTGCGTTGGCCATCATGGTGATAGGCCTAGTTATGTCACGTTCTCGCATGGGCAACGCCGCTTTTTTCATTTCTATGACTCTCACTGGTATTTTCGCCTTTATCTATTTTAAACAGCGCAGTAAAAACTTGTCTATTTTACTAATCAGCCTTTTTGTCATAGATACTTTCATCTTGGGCTCTTGGTTCGGACTTGACAAGGTCAAACAGCGAATGGAACAAACCAGTTTTAGCCAAGAAACACGAGATGAGGTTAATATCTACGGCCTTGAGCTGATAAAAAAATTCCCTCTTACAGGAACAGGAGCTGGAAGTTTCTCTACTGTTTTCCCTATGGTTCAACAGGAAAACTTTTACGTCTACTATGACCATGCACATAACGATTATTTGCAGTTTACTGTTGAGTACGGCTTGCCAGCCACTTTGTTACTCGCGGTTATTGTTTTGTGGAGCTTATGGAACACTAGTTATACCATGAGGCACAGGCGAAATAATCTGATGAAAGGTACTGCCTTTGGATGTATGATGGCGATAATAGGAATGCTAATTCATATCAGTGTTGACTTTAATTTGCAGGCACCGGCTAATGCAGTTTATTTTGTGCTCATTATTACCCTCGCATGGCAATCCCGCTACCTGCTTAGATATCAACAAAAAAAGAATAAATATTAGCTTGTTATTTATCAACTACTTATAAATCTATAAATACGTATATATCTGCACCCGAAGACATTTCGTTGTAAGGAGCATTAAGTTGATTCATATATAAACTTAATGCTGATGATTTTAAAGTGAAGTAGGTTTTTAAGTTTTAAACCGTTTTTACCCGTTCGTGCTGAGCGCGAGGTACGAGCAGTCGAAGTACAATACTCTTTCAAAGGCTTTTTTCGACAAGTTTCCTTCGACAAGCTTCCTTCGACAGGCTCAGGACAGACGGAGTAGTGAAGGACAGACGGAGTCGCTCAGGGCAGACGGAGTAACCCGGCACAGATGGAGTAGTAGAGAATAATTCAATTCGTATTGTGCGAATATAGCCGTTATGTATTGACGGCTCGTATTCCATCACCAAACAAGCGAATACAGTTTTTATTTCTATAGCTAGCAAAAACCATTATTCCTTGCTTATG
>Ga0105358_10000235_pt1 | contig 25684 bp, 22 predicted proteins | sample GOMGulsemesocosm_5_FD_83509 | JGI IMG/M metagenome (GOLD analysis project Ga0105358, IMG submission 83509) | Methane-oxidizing microbial communities from mesocosms in the Gulf of Mexico - GOM15C Gulf of Mexico | ecosystem: Environmental > Aquatic > Marine > Cold seeps | place: Gulf of Mexico... | reverse complement strand
TTATTTTGTGCTAAAATTTTTGGACCTGTAAAAGACTACGAATGTCTTTGTGGTAAATACAAAAAGATGAGATACAAAGGTATTGTTTGTGAAAAATGTGGTGTTGAAGTAACTTCTTCAAAAGTTAGACGTCATAGAATGGGTCATATTGATTTGGTATCTCCTGTTGCTCATATTTGGATGGTATCATCTCTTCCAACAAGAATTGGGACACTTTTAGGTGTTAAACTTAAAGATCTTGAGAGAGTACTATATTATGAAGCATACATCGTATCTGATGCTGGGGATGCTTATTATGATAATGAAAAATCTAAAAAAGTTTTAAAATACGATATTTTAAATGAAGAACAATATAGAACTATTTCTGATTTATTTGAACACACTGGTTTTGCTGCAAATATGGGTGGACAAATTGTAAGAGATTTATTAGAAACTATTGATTTATTTGAACTATTAGCTACTTTAAAAGTAGATATGGGTGCTACTAAGTCTGAAGCAAAAAGAAAAACTCTTATCAAAAGATTAAAAGTTGTTGAAAACTTTATTAATTCTGGAAATAGACCAGAATGGATGATGCTTACTCAACTTCCAGTTCTTCCACCAGATTTAAGACCACTTGTTTCACTTGATGGTGGTAAATTTGCTGTATCTGATGTAAATGACTTATATAGAAGAGTTATTAATAGAAATAACAGACTTAAGAGATTAACAGAACTTGATGCGCCTGAAATCATTATCCGAAATGAAATGAGAATGCTTCAAGAAGCTGTTGATGCTTTATTTGATAATGGTAAAACTGCTAATGCCGTTAAGGGTGCAAATAAAAGACCTTTAAAATCATTATCTGAAATTATTAAAGGTAAACAAGGTAGATTTAGACAGAACTTACTTGGAAAAAGAGTTGATTTCTCTGGTAGATCTGTAATTGTAGTTGGACCTGGTTTAAATATGGACCAATGTGGTATTCCTAAAAAAATGGCTATTGAGTTATTTAAACCACATTTAATGGCTAAGTTAGAAGAGAAAGGTTATGCAACTACATTAAAATCTGCAAAGAGATTAATTGAAGCAGAAACTAATGAAGTATGGGAATGTTTAGCTGAAATTGTTGATGATTATCCAATTATGTTAAATAGAGCACCAACATTACATAAACTTTCTATTCAAGCATTCCATCCTGTATTAATTGATGGAAAAGCAATTAGACTTCATCCACTAGTGTGTGCTGCGTTTAATGCCGATTTTGATGGGGATCAAATGGCAGTTCACGTTCCATTATCACAAGAAGCAGTAGCAGAAGCTAAAATTCTTATGATGTCTTCTATGAATATTCTTTTACCTGCATCTGGACGAGCTATTGCTGTACCATCTCAGGATATGATTTTAGGTATTTATTATCTATCATTAGAAAAAGATGGTGTTCAAGGTGAACATAAATTATTTACAGGAGTTGATGAAGCTTCAATTGCTTTAGATATGAAACAAATTGATTTACATGCAAAAATCAGAACACAAATTGATGGAAAAATAGTTCATACTACTGTTGGTAGATTAATTATTCATGAAATTTTACCTGATTTTGTACCAGTTAATTTATGGAACAAAATTTTAAAGAAAAAAGATATTGGAATTTTAGTTGATTATATCTATAAGCATGGTGGTTACGAAGTAACTCCTAAATTCTTAGATAATTTAAAAAACTTAGGATTTAAATACGCTACATCTGCAGGTATTTCAATTTCTATTGATGATATTAATGTTCCTGAATCTAAAGTTGGTCATGTTACAAAATCTAAGAAAGAAGTTATTGAAGTTCAAAAACAATTCTCTCAAGGTTTATTAACTGAGCAAGAAAGATATAATAAAATTATCGATATTTGGACAGAAGTTAATAATAAACTTGGATCTGAAATGATGAATCTTGTTGAAGCTGATAAAGATGGTTTCAACTCTATTTATATGATGGCTGATTCTGGGGCTAGAGGTTCTGCTGCTCAAATTAGACAGCTAGCTGGTATGAGGGGTCTTATGGCTAAACCAGATGGGACTATTATTGAAACACCAATTATCTCTAACTTCCGAGAAGGTTTAAATGTACTTGAGTACTTTATTTCTACTCACGGTGCTAGAAAAGGTCTTGCGGATACAGCTTTAAAAACTGCCAATGCTGGATATTTAACAAGAAAATTAATTGATGTATCTCAAAATGTAAGAATTACAATCGAAGATTGTGGAACTCACGAAGGTATTGAAATTACTGACATTACTTCAGGTAATGAATTAATTGAAGCATTAGAAGAAAGAATTACAGGTAGAGTAATTGCAGAAGATATTATTGACCCAATTTCAAATGAAATTTTATTTACTGAGGGTACATTAATTACTGAAGAAAATGCAAGAGTTGTTGCAGAAGCTGAAGTTAAATCTGTTGTAATTAGAACACCATTAACTTGTAAAGTTGAACATGGTTTATGTTCAAAATGTTACGGTCTTAACTTAGGTGAGCAAAGAAAAGCAACTCCTGGTGAAGCTGTTGGTGTTGTTGCAGCGCAATCTATTGGAGAGCCTGGAACACAGTTAACACTTAGAACTTTCCACGTTGGGGGTACTGCGAGTGCTACTCAAACTGAAAGAGAACTAAAAGCTGATAAAGAAGGTTTCATAAGATACTATAATATCAAGAAATATATTAATTCAGATGGGCAAGTAATTGTTGCCAATAGAAGAAATGCTGGTATTTTATTAGTTGAACCAAAGATTAATGCACCATTTAAAGGTAAAGTTTCTGTTGAAACATTACACGAAGATACAATTTTAACTATTTCTAATGCTAAAGAATCTAAACAATTCTATTTAAGAAAGAATGATGTGGCAAAAGCAAATGAGCTTGCTGGTGTTTCTGGAAAAATTGAAGGTAAATTATATTTACCATATAAAAATGGTGAAGAAGTAGAAGAAAATGAATCTATCGTTGAAATGATTAAAGATGGTTGGAATGTTCCAAATAGGGTTCCATTTGCATCTGAATTAAGAGTTGAAGATGGAGCACCTATTACTTCTAAGATTATATCTGGAGCTAAAGGATTAGTTAAATATTATAAATTAACTGGTGATTATTTAGCAAGAAGAGATGATATTAAATCTGGAACTAAAGTAACTGATAAAGGTTTATTTGCAGTTATCGTTGATGGTGAAGGTAGAGAAGCATTAAGACACTACATTGCAAGAGGTTCAATTGTTGAATTAAATGATAATGTTGAAGTTGAAAAAGAATCAGTTATTGCTGTTCCTGAAAATGCTGAACAAGTGGTAATTGCAGAATGGGATCCATATGCGAACCCTACTATTGCTGAAAAAGCTGGAACAATCACATTTGAAGATATTATTCCAGGTATTACAGTTGCAGAGCAATTTGACGAATTAACTGGTACTTCTAAACTAGTTGTAAATGAATATATTCCAAGTGGTTATAAACCAACTGTTGTATTAGCAACTGAAGATGATCAAATCATTAGATATTCTTTAGAACCTAAAACATCTTTAAATATTGCAGAAGGTCAAAAAGTACAAATTGCTGATATTATTGGTAAAACACCAAAAGCAACACAAAAATCTAAAGATATTACTGGTGGACTTCCAAGAGTATCTGAATTATTTGAAGCTAGACGTCCAAAATCTATTGCTCTTTTATCATCATTTGATGGTATTGTTTCTTTTGGTAAACCATTAAGAAATAAAGCAAGAATTATTGTTACTGATGAAATTGGTAACAAAGCAGAATACTTAGCAGAAAAATCTAAGCAAATTTTAGTAAATGAAGGTGACTTTGTTCATGCTGGTGAAGCATTAACAGATGGTCAGATTTCTCCTCATGATGTATTAAGAATTCTTGGTGATAAAGCACTTCATTACTTTATTGTTTCTGAAGTACAACAAGTATATAGATCTCAAGGGGTTAATATTGCCGATAAGCATATTGAGGTAATTACATCTCAAATGTTAAGACAAGTATCTATCCTTGATGGTGGAGATACTAAGTTTATCGTTGGAGATATGATTTCTAAAAAGAGATTTAAAATCGAAAATGCTAGAATTATTAAGCTTGGTGGAGAGCCTGCAATTGCGGAACCTTTACTTCTTGGTATTACAAGAGCTGCTGTTACATCTGATTCTATTATTTCAGCTGCATCTTTCCAAGAGACTACTAAAGTATTAACTGAAGCTGCAATCTCAGCTAAAATGGATATGCTAGAAGATTTAAAAGAGAATGTTGTTATTGGAAGAACTATTCCTGTAGGAACTGGTTTATACAAAGACAAAAAAGTTAAATTTTCTTCTTCAGAACACTAAAACAATAAGGCCTAGCCTTATTGTTTAAAGTTAATTAATGGATATTCTATCCCTCCTACTTATTTTTATAGCTCTTGAATTATTTGAATCAAATTGGCAAAAGTCAGATTCAATGTATGGATTAATTTCTAATAATTTTATAATGTACAAAAAAAGTATATTCTTATATTTTACATTACATCTATCTTTTTTTTATACAATCTTTATTTCTATGTATTTAAATAACTTTTCATTCTGGATGAGTTCTATTTTAGTTATAAAGTTCTTAGATATTGCATTTAAATTAACTATGATGCAAAAGCTTTCAAATGGTTCTTCTCTTGAAGAAGTAATGCCTATTAATGTAAAAATGACACCACTCTTCAGATATTTAAATGTTTTAATCTATCCCCTATCTTTTATATTTGCTCTTGAATTAATTTAACAATAACATAAAAATATAAATAATTTTTTTAATAAAAAACAAAAAATAAATTTTATTAAATATATATTTTGCTAAAATGATAGTATTAATAAAAAAGGAATATATATGCAATATTTAATAATCGCTTATGATAATGAAGGTTCTATTGATAGAAGAATGGAAGCTAGACCTGCTCATGTTGAAGGAACTCAAAAGTTAATGAAAGAAGGTAAAATAGTTAGTGCTTGTGCGATGATTGAAGAAGATGCAATGGTTGGATCAACAGTTATAACAAACTTTGAAAGTGAAGATGAACTTAATACTTGGCTTGAAAATGAACCTTATGTAAAAGCAGGTGTTTGGAATATGGATGAACTTCAAGTAGTACCTGTAAAAGTTATGCCAAAGTCTTAATATGATTGAATTAAGAAAAGGTAGATTAGTTGATATTCCTGCTGTCTTAGAATTACATTTTAAATATCAAATAGATTCAATAAAAGAAGAAGATAAGAAAGACGGCTTTGTTACTACTGCTTTTACTAAAGAAGAGTTAACTTTATTAATAGAAAATGAAGATGGACTTTTTTTATGTTTTGTAGATGATAAATTAGTTGCTTACGTAATGTGCGCATCTTGGTCATTTTGGTCTGTTTGGCCTATGTTTAAATTTATGTTAAATGATTTAGAAGATTTATCATATAAAGGTGTAGGATTAACAGAATTAAATTCTTATCAATATGGACCAATATGTATAGATAAAACTCAAAGAGGAACAGATATCCTTTCTTTACTTTTTGATTTTGCTAGAGAAGAGATGAGTTCAAAATATCCAATTTTAGTTACATTTATTAATAAAAATAATCCAAGATCTTTTGAAGCTCATACAAGAAAATTAGGACTTGAAGTAATATGTGAATTTGAATTTAACAACAATCATTATTATGAATTAGTTTATGATACTTCGGTTAGACTTTTTGATTAGCAATATTTGCAATTAATGCTATGATTGTGTTTGTTTTTTTATTGTATACTTGAATTAATTAGGAGTATTCTATGGGAAATATTATCTACCATTATTGTAGTGTTGAGTCTTTTAGAGCTATAATTCAGAATAAAACATTATGGTTAAGCTCAGTATATAATTTAAATGACTATAAAGAAATTCATTGGATAAAAGATAAAATCTTTAAAAAAATTAAAACTTCAATTAATAAAGATAACTTCTTAAAATATAAAAATTTTGAAGAATTATATTCCAATCAACTACCAAATGTTTATATTGCATCTTTTTCTGAAGGTTCTGATTTATTAAGTCAATGGCGTGCTTATGCAAATGATGGTTTTGGAGTAGCTATTGGATTTAATAGTGATTATTTTAAAGAAAATAATTTAGTTCAAATATCAAGCGTTTTATATGATGAAAAGGAACAAGAAAAACAAATTGACTTGATATTAAAACCATTAGAAAAAATAGATGAAAATATTGATACGCAATCAATAGAATTTAATGAAATTTGTAAAGCTATAATTATAGATATAAACAACTTATCAGCAAAATCAAAAAATGAACTTTTTAAAGAAGAACAAGAAGTTAGACTAATTCATAATCCAAAAATAATTGATGATAAAGAAAATAAGAGATTTATATTTGAAGATAATTTATCCCAAATGATATTTCGTTCTGTTTGTGGAAATTTAATTCCTTATTTTGAATTAAAATTTGATAAAGAAAAAGAAACTCCAGTAATTTTGGAAATTATAAAAGGTCCTAAAAATAAATTTATTAATGAAGAGGCAAAAATATTTCTTTCTAACAATGGCTTTTATTCGGTTGAGATAAAAAGTTCAAAATCATCTTATAGATAAAAAATATTTTATTTAGATATAATTGTAATTATAAAAACAATAGGATTAATATGAGATTTAATGATTTAGAATTAGATGCAAGAAAAGAACTTAATATAAAAATAAATGAATACGCTAATAGTATTGGTGGAATAAATTTTTTTCTTCAAATGATTGAAGATGTGAGAGCTGAAAAACCAAGTGCATTATTAAATAAAACAGCAATATTTCATTATAAAAATGGGAAAATTACTTGGGCAAAATCTATCTATAAAGATACTTTAACTCTATTGTTTTCTGCAATGAGGAAAGAAGATAAAGATGGAGATATTTTAAATGGTTTAAATCCTAAAATGTATAAAGAAACAATGAATATGATGAGAACTTTAAAACCTGTTACTCTTTCAATATCATCTAATTTAGAAAATGCTAATAGTGGATTTACTTTAGATATCTTAGATTCTAGTGAAGTTAAAAAGACAAAAGTTGATTTAATGTTTAAAATCATATTCTTTTACAATATTGAGTTCGCAAAAGATGCATTGTCTTTTAAAGCTTAGGAAAATAGTATGAATGGAAAGAAAAGATTTAATATTAAACCTGGACTAAAAGTTAAAATAGTTTTAAAGCAAGATCAAAGATCCGGAAAATTAACGGAAGGGATTGTTAAAGATATTTTGACTAATTCTCCTACTCATCCTCATGGTATAAAAGTACGAACTACAAGTGGTGATGTTGGAAGAGTTCAAGAAATTATTTAAAGAATAAGTAAAAAATACTAATAAAAACTTACCTAAAGAACAATTAAGAAAAACTTCAGTATAATCCCTCTACTTTTTAGAAAACCTAATTGTTTCTCTAGAATGGAAGTATCGTTTCAACTTTATGTTGAAGATAAACGAGAAGCATGAGCATTGCTTTAAATTGCTCTAACCAAATAAATAGAGAGTCTCATATATTAATTATATTAACAGATTACTCTACAACAATAATAAAGGGAAAGAATGCCAACTATCAATCAACTTGTTAGAAAAGAGCGAAAAAGAGTGATTAAAAAATCAAAATCACCTGCACTTGATAAATGTCCACAAAGAAGAGGGGTTTGTACTAGAGTATATACTACAACTCCAAAAAAACCTAACTCGGCTTTAAGAAAAGTTGCAAAAGTTAGATTAACTACTGGTTTTGAAGTTATTTCATATATTGGTGGAGAAGGTCATAACCTTCAAGAGCATTCAATTGTTCTAGTAAGAGGGGGTAGAATTAAAGATTTACCTGGTGTTAAATATCATATTGTTCGTGGTGCTTTAGATACTGCTGGTGTTGCCGGTAGAACTGTTGCAAGATCTAAATATGGTACTAAAAAACCAAAAAAATAAGTAGAAGGATAAGAGAATGAGAAGAAGAAAAGCTCCCGTAAGAGAAGTAATGGCTGATCCTATCTACAATAGTAAAGTGATCACTAAATTTATTAATACAGTAATGTTAGATGGTAGAAAGTCTACTGCACAAAAGATTATGTATGGTGCAATTGCAAACTTAGATACTAGAGGTGAAGAATCTGGAATAGAAGTTTTTGAAAAAGCAATTGAAAATGTTAAACCACTTTTAGAAGTTAAATCTAGAAGAGTTGGTGGAGCTACATACCAAGTACCTGTTGAAGTTAGACCTGTTAGAAGACAAACTTTAGCTCTTAGATGGTTAGTTGAAGCTGCTAGAAAAAGAAACGAAAGAACTATGGTAGAAAGATTAGCTAACGAATTATTCGAATGTGCTAATGATAGAGGGGCTTCTTTCAAGAAGAAAGAAGATATGCATAGAATGGCCGAAGCTAATAAAGCATTCGCTCATTATAGATGGTAGGGAAATAAGATGGCAAGAGTTACACCACTTAACAGACTTAGAAATATCGGTATTGCTGCTCATATTGATGCAGGTAAAACTACTACAACTGAAAGAATTCTATTCTATACAGGTGTTGAACATAAAATTGGTGAAGTGCATGATGGTGCTGCAACAATGGACTGGATGGAACAAGAGCAAGAAAGAGGTATTACAATTACTTCTGCTGCTACAACTTGTCACTGGAAACACCCAAAGACTAATGATGACTTAATGATTAACATTATTGATACTCCAGGTCACGTTGACTTCACTATTGAAGTTGAGAGATCTATGAGAGTACTTGATGGTGCTGTTGCAGTTTTCTGTTCAGTAGGTGGGGTTCAACCACAATCTGAAACTGTTTGGAGACAAGCAAACAAATATAGAGTTCCAAGAATGATTTTTGTTAATAAAATGGATAGAACTGGTGCTGACTTCTTCAACGTTGAAGAGCAAGTTAACACTAGACTTAAGTCTAATGCTATTCCTATTCAAATTCCTATCGGTGCTGAAGAAAACTTCCAAGGTATTGTTGATTTAGTACAAATGAAAGCAATTGTTTGGGATCAAGATGCTGCAATGGGTTCTAATTATCACGTTGAAGAAATTCCTGCTGATTTATTAGATACTGCTACAACTTATAGAGAACAAATGGTTGAAGCTGCTGCTGAAGCTGACGATGATTTAATGGAAAAATATCTTGAAGGTATTGAATTAACTGAAGATGAAATCGTTGCTGGTCTTAAGAAGGGTTGTCTTAATATGACAATTACTCCTATGACTTGTGGTACTGCATTTAAAAACAAAGGTGTTCAAACTTTACTTGACGCAGTTGCAATGTACTTACCGTCTCCATTAGAAGTTGAAGATATTAAAGGTGAAACTCAAGATGGTGAACCTGTAATTGTACCTTCTACTGATGATGGTGAAGTTGCTGGTCTTGCATTCAAGATTATGACAGATCCATTTGTTGGACAATTAACTTTCACAAGAATCTATAGAGGTGTTCTTAAGTCTGGTACTTATGTTATGAACTCAACTAAGATGAAAAAAGAAAGAATCGGAAGACTTCTTAAGATGCATGCAATTAAAAGAGAAGAAGTTAACGAATTATATGCTGGAGAAATTGGTGCAGTTGTTGGTCTTAAAACTACAATCACTGGTGATACATTAGCATCTATTGAAGATCCAGTTATATTAGAAAGAATGGACTTCCCAGAACCAGTTATTTCTGTTGCAGTTGAACCAAAAACTAAAGCTGACCAGGAAAAAATGGGTATTGCTTTAGGAAAATTAGCTCAAGAAGATCCATCTTTTAGAGTTAAAACAGATGAAGAGTCTGGACAAACTATTATTTCTGGAATGGGTGAATTACACCTTGAAATTCTTGTTGATAGAATGAAAAGAGAATTCGCAGTTGAAGCTGAAGTTGGAGCTCCTCAAGTTGCATATAGAGAAACTATTAAAAATGCAATTAAGCAAGAGTATAAATACGCTAAACAATCTGGTGGTAAAGGTCAATATGGTCATGTATACTTAACTATTACTCCATTGCCTGCAGATTCTGAAGATAACTATATCTTTACATCATCTATTAAAGGTGGATCTGTTCCAAAAGAATACGTTCCTGCTGTTAATAAAGGTTGTGAAGAAGCTATGGCTGGTGGTATCCTTGCTGGTTATCCATTAGTTAATATTGCAGTTGATTTATATGATGGTTCTTACCATGATGTAGATTCATCTGAAATGGCATTTAAATTAGCTGCTTCAATGGGATTCAAAAAAGGTTGTAGATCAGACGCTGCTCAACCTGTAATTCTTGAACCAATTATGAAAGTAGAAATTGAAACTCCTGAAGATTATATGGGAGATGTTATCGGTGACGTTAACAAAAGAAGAGGACAAGTTCAATCTATGGATGATAGAGCTGGTGTTAAACTAGTTGTAGCAATGATTCCATTAGCTGAAATGTTCGGTTACTCTACAGACTTAAGATCTATGTCTCAAGGTAGAGCAACTTATTCTATGATTTTTGATAACTACATGGACGTTCCTAAGAATGTTTCTGAAGAAATCATTAAAAAGAGAAACGGTTAGTCTTTAACTTGACTGCTAAATTAAAAAAGCCTTATCTTCGGATGAGGCTTTTTTTTTGCATAGTAATAATATATAACGAATAATATAACAAAATAATAATTTAATATGTTCTAATTTAAATGTCATAAAAAAATGATTAATTTGCAAATATATAGTGTATTTTCAAATAATTTATTATATACTATTTCCTAAAATTAAATATACCTAGTTATTTAAAAATCAAAGGCGAGAGATGTTTTTATTAAGAAGTATAATTGTTTCAATCATTTTAATACAGTCATCTATAGCAATATCTTTAGATGAAGTAGTAAAAATAACTTTATCAACAAATGATGAAATTAAAGCAATTGTTCATAATAATGATGCATATAGATTATATGTGGATGAAGATAAAGCATCTTATTATCCTAAAATTGATTTTCAAGCTTATGTTGAAAGAAAAAAAGAGTCAACAAAAAAGAATGATGGGAATCCTTCAACTATAGAAAGAACAGACGGTTCATACGCCAAACTGAGTTTAGAACAAGTTTTATATGAAGGTGGCGCTATAGATGCAAGAGTATTAGAGTCAACTCATAAATACAGAGCTAATAAATTTGCAAACTATAATAAAAGTGAAACACTAGTTCTAAATACAATTAAATCTTATTTAGATTACGTTAAATATGATGAATTAATAAAATTAAGTAAAATCAACTTAAAAATTCAAAATGATTATTTAGAAACTGCAGTAGAAAATGAAAGAATAAGTGGTTCTTCTTTGGAAAGAATGCAAGTTGAATCAAAAATTTCTTATGCTAACTCAAAATTATTAAAACAGGATCAATATAAAACTGCTGCCACTTCAAAATTAGAAAAATATATTGGAAAAAGAATAATTTCTTCAGTTTGTAGACCTATTATTGATAATAAGAATATACCTTCTAATATAAATAAAGTTTTATCAAAAGCTTCTTTAGATAATTATGAAATTAAAGAACAAATAGAAAATATAAAAATTCAAAATGCATTAATAGAACAAGAAAAGGCTAAGTTTAAACCACGAATTATTGCAAAATTAAATCATGAGATAGATAAGGGTTTAGATGTTTCTGATATTGATAAAAAAGAGACAAGTGGAAAGATAGAATTAAATTATAATCTATTTAATGGATTAAAAGACAAGTCAACATCCAATCGAGAAAAGAAATTTTTATCAGAAGCTAAAAGTATTTTATTAAATACTGAAAAAAAAATTAAAGATGATATTCAAACATCTTACCAATCATACAACAATTCATTAAAAAGAATTGATTACTTAAAATCTTATGTTCAAAAAAATAGAGATATCTTATCAATATATTTAGAACAATTTGAAGGTGGAACTAGATCATTTATTGATATTTTAAATCATGAAAATGAAATATTTAGATCTAATGAGGAATTAATTGAAGAAGAATTTAATGTATTATTAAACTATTATGATATGCAATTTATATTTTCTTATTTAAGTGATTCTGTAATTGAAAATAAACAAAGTATTTGTAATGAATTTAATATTGAGTATAAACCAAGAAAACTATTTATAACAGAACTAACACCCTTAAATGATAACTTAGTAGAAAAGAGTTTAGCTATTGAGAATGAACTTAGCTTATTTGATAGAGTTAACCTCGAAGTAGAAAGAAAAATTGATAATTCTGAAGAAGTTAAAGAGATGCTTTCAAATGTAATGAATGACATTTATAATACAAAAGATATTGCCGTTAATAAAGATAAAGTTTCTGTAATTAAAAAGCAAAAAGAGATTAAATTAAAAATAAAAGAGAAAAAAAATCAAAATATTGATCCATTAGAATTTAATGAAGGCAAGATTGTAAAGTTATTTTCTAAATTTGATCCAAATAACTTTACAATTGCAATTGCTTCGATAAAAGGGACACAAAAAGATATTGAATTCTTTGTAAAAAAATATTCTTTAACGAAAGATGTATTCACATTTAAAGTTGGAAAAGAAAGAGAGTTTACTAGAATTCTTTATGGTTCTTACAAAACGGAAGAAGAAGCAATGAATGCTATTAGTAGTCTTCATCCAAATATAATCTCTAATAAACCTTATGTAAGTTTGATTAAAAATCAATTAGATGCATACAATATATACAAAAATTAGATAGGGGTATAATTTTGAATAAAAATGATAATACGATTTTAGATGAGTTAGAGTCAATGCAAGAAGGTAGAGAAACAGATACTCTACTTGAATGTTTACTTTTCTTGTCAAAATATTTTCAAAGACCATCTTCATTAGAGTCATTAACATCAGGCCTTCCAATATATGATACTATTATGTCCCCTAAAATGTTTGAACAGTCTGCAAAAAGAATTAATTTATCAGTAAAAACTGTAAAAAGACAAATCAAAGAAATCTCAAAAATTGCCTTACCTTCTGTGATGATGTTAGGTGAAAATAAAGCTTGTGTTATTACAGATATTAATCATGAAATGAAAGAAATAAAAGTTATTATGCCTCATATTAATCATGGAGAAATAGAACTTGATTTTGATAAGGTAGAAGAGGAATATAATGGATATATATTAATTATAAAGCCAGAATATAATTTTTCTAATAGAATAACTCAATCAGTGCTTATAAAAAAACCAAAAGAGTGGTTTTGGGATTCAATGAAAAGCAATAAACAGATTTATTTTAAAGTTATTTTTGCTGCAATATTAATAAACTTATTTATAATAGCGACACCTTTATTTACTATGAATGTATATGATAGAGTTCTACCTAATAACGCACTATCTACGCTTTGGGTTTTAGCAGGTGGTATTTTAATTGTTATGATATTTGATTTTATTCTTAAATTAATGAGGGCTCATTACATTGAAGTTGCTGGAAAACGATCTGATGTATTAATGTCAAGTAAAATTTTTGACCAGTTATTAAATATAAGACTAGATTCAAAACCATCTTCAACAGGTCAATTTGTTTCTAGATTGCAATCTTTTGAAAGTGTTAGAGAATTTTTTACTAGTGCAACAATAGCGGCAATTGTTGATTTACCATTCATTATATTATTTATTATAATAATCTCATATATAGGTGGTCCTGTTGCATATATATCAATAGCTACTGTAATAATTGCATTTTTATTCTCTTATTTTATGCAAAAACCAATTAAGGCAAATGTTGAACAATCTTCTAAAGAAGATCAAATTAAGCAAACTACATTAACTGAAACAGTTGCTGGTTTAGAGATTATTAAATCAGTACGTGCGCAAAATAGAATGAGAACACATTGGGAAAATTCAATTTTAAAAACATCTAAATACAGCAAGAAAACACATTTTTTATCTCAAATAGTTACATTTTTTACAGCTTTTCTAGCTCAATTTTCTAATATTGTTATAGTAATTGCTGGAGTATATTTAGCAAGTTTAGGTGAAATGACTATGGGTGCAATTATTGCAACAATGATGTTAAATGGTCGTGTAGTTGCTCCTGTATCTCAAATTGTTGGTATGATAATTAGATTTGATAGAACAGTATTATCTTTAAAGAATATTGATGAAGTTATGAATATGCCAGTTGAAAAATCTGAAACAAAGAAATATTTATCAAGACCTGATTTATCAGGAGATATTGTATTTAAAGATGTTACTTTTGCATATAAAGATCAAAAATTTGATGTATTAAAGAATATTAATCTTACTATTAAAAAAGGTGAAAAAGTTGCAATTATTGGGAAAATTGGTTCCGGAAAATCTACTTTATGGAAAACTTTAATGAATTTATATGAACCAACTAAAGGTTCAATATTAGTTGATGATACAGATATAAGACAAATTGATCCTGTTGATTTAAGAAGAGCTATAGGGTGTGTTCCTCAAGAGGCATTTCTATTTATGGGTACAATTAAAGATAATATTACAATAGGCGAGCAAAATGCAACTGATGAACAAATATTAAAATCATCAAAAATTGCTGGGGTTCATGACTTTTTAGGTAAGCATGAATCAGGATATGATTTACAAGTAGGTGAAAGAGGTGAAGGACTGTCTGGAGGTGAAAGACAATCTATAACCCTTGCTCGAGCACTTTTGACTGAACCAGATATAATGATTTTAGATGAACCAACTAATTCAATGGATGGACAAACAGAAGAAGCTTTTAAACAAAGAATGAAAAATATCATAAAAGATAAAACATTAATACTAGTAACTCATAGACCATCTGTGTTATCACTTGTTGATAGATTGATTGTTATGGATGATGGTAAGATTATTGCAGATGGTCCAAAAGATGAAGTAATGCAAGCTTTATCATCGAAAAGGAAGGGATAATAAATGGCTTCAAAAGATGTAAATTTTGTACATTCCTTATATGAACAAGCAAATATGAATACAAGTAAAAAGATTGATTTTATTTTTATTTCAATAATTTTATTTTTTCTTTGTGCTATTGTTTGGGCATCTTTTTCTTATGTTGATGAATTAGCAAGAGGAGAAGGGAAAGTAATCCCTTCTGAAAAGATACAAACGCTTCAGTCTTTAGATGGTGGAATCATTTCTAAAATATTAGTTAAAGAGGGTGAGTTTGTTAAAGCAGGTCAATCTTTAATGAGTATTGATACTACTAGGTTTCAAGCATCACTAGATGAAAATAAAGAAGCTTATTATAGTTTCTTGACATCTAAAATAAGATTAGAGTCTGAATATAATCTAAATGTTAAATCAAAAATTCCTAAATTAATTTTTCCTAAAGATCTAAGAAAAAGTGCTTCTGCCCTAATTAAAAATGAAATTAATTTATTCGAAGCAAGAGTTAATGAATTTAAAAGTTCTGTATTAATTTTAGAAAATCAATTAGGTCAGAAAGTACAAGAAATTGTTGAGTTAAATTCAAAAGCAAGACAATTAAGAGAATCAGAAAAACTTATAAGAGAAGAGTATGATGTTGTTTTAGAACTGACTAAATCTGGAGCTAAATCAAAATTTGAACTTTTAAAAATAAAGAAAGAACTTAGTATTATAAAAGGTGATTTAAGTGCAACAACTGCCACATTACCAAAAGCGCAATATGCTATTAAAGAAGCTAAAAATAGAATTATTGAAAAAATCAGAAACTTTAAAAGCGAAGCATTAATTGAGTTACAAAAAGTTAATTCAGAAATTAAAAAATATGAATCTATCTTAGTCTCAGAAACAGATAAGTTAGATAAAACAATTATTAAATCACCTGTTGATGGATTTATAAAGCAGTTAAATATAAATACTATTGGTGGAGTTGTTCAATCAGGAATAGATTTAATTGAAATTGTTCCTCAAAGTGATATATTATTAGTAGAAGTAAAAATTGATCCTAAAGATATAGCATTTATAAGCCCTGAATTAAAGGCAGTTGTTAAATTAACTGCTTATGATTTTTCAATTTATGGTGCTTTAGAAGGTAGAATTATTGAAATATCAGCTGATAGTATTATAGATAAAGAGAGTAAAGATCAAAAATCTTATTATAAAGTTGTTATAAGAACAGATAAAAATTATTTAGAAAGAAATGGAAAAAAGCTACCAATAATCCCTGGGATGGTTGCAAGTGTTGATATTATTACAGGAAATAAAACTGTAATGGATTTTATTTTAAAACCTATATTAAAAACTAAACAAAATTCATTACATGAAAGATAGAGTTATAAACTTTGAGATTAAATAAAAATTTGGAATTATTATCATCAACAAATAAAGCAGGAATAATATTAAGGCCTTCTAGCCCTGAATTAAAAGAAATTTTTAATGAAATAAAATATATTTTTAAAAAAAATAGTATAGAAGTATTTTTAGAAGATAATTCGGCAAATATGATTGGAGAAATTGGTTTACCTTTAGACGAATTATGTAAAAAAGTTGACTTTCTTGTTTCTGTCGGTGGAGATGGTACTTTATTATCGGTAGTTAGGAAATCTTTTAATTATGATAAACCAGTCCTTGGTATTAACTTAGGAACGCTTGGTTTTCTAACTGATATATCAATGGATGAATTAGAAAATTTCTTACTTGATTTTAAAGATAAAAACTATAGAATTGATAATCGTATGATGATAAAAGGAACACTTAATTTAAATACTTTTGTTGCTTTTAATGATATTGTGATTTCTAGAAAATCAATATCTTCAATGATTAAAATTGATGCAAAAATTAATAATAAACATTTTAATTCTTACTATGGAGATGGAGTTATTATTTCTACACCTACGGGTTCAACAGCATATAATTTGTCAGTTGGTGGTCCTATTGTATATCCTTTAACAGAAGCTTTTATTATAACTCCTATTGCTCCTCATTCCTTAACTCAAAGACCTTTAGTAATGCCTGTTGATTTTCAGATTGAGTTTACAATAACTGACTCACAAGGAGCAGTTGTAATAGTTGATGGACAAGATATTTATGAACTAGAAGAGAATGAAACTATAAAAATTAAAATTTCAAATCAAAATGCAAAAATGATACATAGATGTGAAAGAAATTATTTTGAAGTTTTAAGTGAAAAATTAAGATGGGGAAATTAATTTAATGATTAATAGAATTTACTTAAAAGATTGCTTATCTTTCAAAGAAATTGATTTAGAGTTCAATAAAGGCCTTAATGTTTTTACAGGACCTAGTGGTGCAGGGAAATCAATACTAATGCAATCTATCTTATCTCTCTTTGCTCTTAGTGATGTAAAAGCTAGTTTAGGAGAAGTTTTAATTAGTGATTCTAGAATCACTGATGCAACATATGATTTAGAACTTAATGATGATATTGTACTTAAAACTATAAAAAAAGAGAAAGTTAGATTTTTTATAAATAATCAAACAATATCAAAAAAGAATTTAAATACATTTTCTTCTAAACTAATTAAACATTTAAATTTGAGAGATACTTCAGATTTTGAGAGTTACAAACTATTGAATTTTCTAGATAAAGTATCTTCTAAGAATGATAAAGAATTTATTGAAATAAAAGCAAATTTTGACTTATTATACAAAGAACTTATTGTAGTAAAAAAAGAACTTGACAAAATATTAAGTGATGAACTAAGGATTGAAGAATTAAAAGAGTTTGCAAAATTTGAAATAGAAAAAATAGAAACGATTAATCCTACATTAGAAGAATACGAAGAATTAAATTTATTAAAAAGAAAACTTTCAAAAAAAGACAAGATAGAAGAATCAATTAAAGATGCATCCAAAATTTTAAACTTTAGACACAATGTTTCTAATACATTAGAATTATTAGAAGAAGATGCTAGTTTTTTTGATGAAACTATGAATGAGCTTAATAATATTTTTGAAAAGTTTAACGATTCATTATATGAATTAGAAGATATTGATATTGAAACAGTTTTAAATAGAATTGAAAAACTATCCTCTTTACAAAAAAGATTTGGTTCGATTGAATTAGCTTTAGAGTATAAAGAAAAAAAGAAAAAAGAACTTTTATCATATGATAATATAACTTTTGAAAAATCTGTTTTAGAAAAAAAAATTAACAGATTAACAGTAGATATAAATAAATTGTCAATCGAGATTTCATCATATAGAAAAAAAAGTTTATTAATACTTCAAGAAAAAATAAATGAGTATTTAAAGTTTTTATATTTATCAAATGCAAAAATAACACTTCAGGAAAAAAAACTAGATATAAATGGTATAAATGATGTTCACTTTGAATTAAATGGTGTTAATTTAAAGACTATTAGTTCAGGTGAGTATAATAGATTAAGATTAGCCTTATTAACTTCAATGAGTGAATTTGATATTATTGAAAATGGTGTTTTATTTCTTGATGAAATAGATGCAAATTTAAGTGGTAAGGAAAGTGATGCAATTGCAAATGTATTATCAACTTTATCAAAATCTTATCAAATTTTTGCAATATCTCATCAACCACAATTAACATCTGCTTCACATCAACACTTTTTAGTGGATAAAAATGATGGTATATCAACTATTAGCCTTTTAAGTAAAGAAGAAAGGATTAGCGAGATTGCAAGAATGATTAGTGGAGAAAAAATTACTTCAAATGCAATCAAGTTTGCAAAAAATCTTCTAATAAAAAAATAAAATTAATTTGGTAAAAATATTTTACCAAATTAATTTAAAAATTCAGAATAAAACTTCCTCCTTAGATAAACCCTTTAATACCGTACTTTTTACTTTTAAATATTCTCATTATAAGCTATTTAAAAGTTTATAATAAGAATATATTATATTAGGTTTTATTATAAATATCTTACAAAATACCAAAGTCTTAAATAAGTATTATTTATACTACAGATTTTATTTTTAATTAAGATATTAAAACTATAATTATATGTTTTAGTTGGTATTTTTGTATTACCAAGATAAATGAGGAGGGGAAATGACGAAAATTAGTAAAGATTATGAAAATAATATTAAGTCAAATTCTTTAGAGAAATCTAGTAGAAGAGACTTTTTTAAGAAAACAGCTATTTATTCAGCTAGTGCTTTAACTGCAGCTACAGTTCTTGCACCAATTAAATTAAAAGCAGATGATGAAAATATCACTCATCATGTTGATTGGGGAACAAAACTTGGGGATAAAGTTGATAAGTATCCATATGGTGTTCCTTCACCCTATGAGCACAATAATGTAAGACGTGTACATGATTTATTATCTTCTGGTGATAGGTATGCAACTGTTTCAATGTCTCCATTACATCAACAAGAAGGAATTATCACACCAAATGGTTTATTTTTCACAAGAAAACATGGTGGTACTGCACAAATTGATCCTCATAAATTTAGACTTATGATTCATGGTTTAGTAAAAAAACCAATTGTTTTAACTTTGGAACAATTAAAAAGATATCCTTCTGAATCTAGAATTCACTTTATTGAGTGTCCTGCAAATGGTTCTACTGGATGGAGAGGCCCACAATTTAATAACTTACAATTTGTTAAAGGGATGATGAGTTCTGCTGAGTGGACTGGCGTAAAACTTAGTGTAATACTAGAAGACTTAGGTCTTAAACCAGAAGCTCAATGGATGCTTGCCGAAGGTAGTGATAACTCAGAAATGGGCAGAACAATTCCTATTGAAAAAGTTTTAGATGATGCAATGCTTGTTTGGGGACAAAACGGTGAATCATTAAGACCGGAACAAGGTTATCCTGTAAGACTATTACTTCCAGGTTGGGAAGGTAACTTAAATGTTAAATGGTTAAAAAGATTAGAATTCTCTGATAAGCCATGGCATTCTAAAGAAGAAACTTCAAAATATACTATGTTACAGCCAAATGGAAAGGCGATTAATTTCTTCTGGCCTATGGAAGTAAACTCTATTATTACTTCACCTTGTCCTGAAGTTCCATGGACTGATTTAAAGAAAGGTGATATGGTTGAAATCTCGGGGATTGCCTGGTCTGGAAGAGGTACAATAAAAACTGTTGATATCTCTTTAGATGGTGGTAATAACTGGATTGAAGCTCCTTTAAAAGGTTTAGTATTACCTAAGTCTTGGACAAGATTCTCTTATATTATTAAATGGGATGGAAAGAAAAAGGTTCTATTATCTCGTGCAATTGATGATTCTGGACATATTCAACCTTCAATTGATAAATTAATTGGAAATGTTGGAGTAGAAGGTATTTGTCACAGAAATCCTATTGTTGGATGGGAAGTAACATCAAAAGGAGTTGTAAATAATGTTCATGTTAGATCTTAAAAAATCATTATTAGCCGTTGGTGTTGTTTCTACACTTTTAATAACAAGTGCAACTGCTACTGAAAAGAAAAATATTGATGGTGCTGTTATATATCCTGTAAAAGATGGAATGTATACAGGTTATGCTGTTAATGAGCAAAAGAAAAAAGGTTTTAGTGCACACGGTAGAAAACCAACTGCAAATGAAATAAAAGCTTGGGATACAGACGTAATGCCAGATGGTCATGGTTTACCTGTTGGTGAAGGTTCTGTTGAAGATGGTGATGAGTTATATGAAGCACAATGTTCGATGTGTCATGGAGATTTTGGAGCTGGTGGAGTAGGTGGTTATCCTACATTAGCAGGTGGTCAAGGTTCTCTTAAAAATCAATTAGGTTTAGAAGGTACCGAAGGTCCTAGAAAAACAATTGGTTCTTATTGGCCATATGCAAGTACTCTTTTTTGGTACATTAAAACTGCAATGCCTTTCCCTAATCCAAAATCTTTAACTGATAATGAAGTTTATGCAATTACTGCATATTTATTATCTGTAAATAGTATCAAAGCTAATGGTGAAGAAATTGATGATGAATTTGTTTTAAGTAACAAAAACTTCATGGATGTTAAAATGAATAATCCAGAAGGTTTCTATCCTGTACATCCTGATAGAAATGATTTAAAGGAACAAAGAGGTCCTTTAGCTCAAGGTGAAAGATGTATGAAAGATTGTAATCAACCAAAACCAATGAGTATTAATGCTGAAATTGACGTTGGATTTGATCCTGTAATTAGTACTGTTAAAGACTTGCCAAAAGTAATAGAAACGGCTACAGTATCTAAAGCTTCAAAGGTTTATGAAGTTAGTTGTAGCGCATGTCATTCTAATGCAGCAATAGGAGCACCAGTTCTTGGAGATAAAGAAGCTTGGGCTGAAGTTGTTACAAAAGGTATTGATAATGTTTATAAAAATGGAATTAATGGGATAAATGCTATGCCTCCAAAAGGTGGAGTAGATATTTCCGATAAAGAATTTAATGAAGTAGTTGATTATATGATTAACTCAAGTAAATAAAAGAGGAGAACTAATGAAATTAGCAAAAAGTTTACTATTAGCATCAGCTATTAGTGGTTTAATCGCAACAAGTAGTTTCGCAGGAGATGATTTAGTTAAACAGGGTGAAAAAATCTTTATGACTAAAAATTTAGGTAACTGTTTAGCATGTCATTCTGCAAATGGAAAGAATGTAGATGGACCAGGAAGCATGGGACCAAACTTACAAGCTTTACAATATTGGCCAGATGAAGCATTATATCAAAAGATATATGATCCATATACTACTAATCCAATTTCAGCAATGCCAGCATTTGGTAAAAATGGCTGGTTAAGTGATTCACAAATAAAAGCAGTAGTTGCTTATTTAAAAACAATTAAATAATATTATAAAAGGAAATAAAATGAACAGAAGAAATTTTTTAAGCTTAGGATTAGGTGCATTGGCAGTTTCAATGGCACCATCAACTTTAAGTGCGATTAACTTTAGAGAAACAAAACCAAAAGCATGGACTGCAACAAAAGTAGATGCATCTATAAAAGAAATCTTTGGAGATATGGCTAAAGGTGAAGGTAAAATTAAATTAAAAGCGCCAGATATTGCTGAAAATGGTGCAGTTATTCCTGTAACAGTTTCTACAAAATTAAATGCTAAAACAGTAGCAATTTTCCAAGATGCTAATCCTGAAAGTACAGTTGCTGTATTTACTGTTCCTGAAAATGGAATTGTTGACTATTCAGTAAGAATTAAAATGGCTAAAACAGGAACTATTACAGTAGTTGCAGATGTTGATGGAAAATTAATTTCGTCTTCAAAACTTGTTAAAGTTACTATTGGTGGATGTGGAGGTTGATTTAATTCAATTCCCCCAATAAATATTAATAAATTAAATAATGAATAGAAAATAAAAGGAAAAATATTATGGCAAAAAAGACTAGAATTAAAGCAAAATTAAAAAAAGGTATTGTTACTGTTAAAGCATTAGCATCTCATGCAATGTTAAGTTACCAAGAAGCTGAAAAAGCTAAAAAAGAAGTTAACTTTATTACATATATAACAGCAAAAGTTAATGATAAAATTGTTTATGAAGTATCAACAAGTCAATTTTTATCTAAAAATCCATACATGAAATTCAAATTTAAAGGCGCTGAAAAAGGTGATAAAATTGAAATCACTTGGACAGATTTAAAAGGCGAAACTCAAGTTAGTACGGCAAAAATTAAATAATTACTAAATTGTAATTGACAAAATCTAAGGAGAGATCATGTTATTTAAAATTGTAAGAGCTACAGCTTTAGTTGCATTAGTTGCAAGTGCATCTATAGCAGGAGACTTTAATAAGCAAGCAGAAAAAGATAGAGAGGGTATTGTAAAGTATTTCGAAGCTAAGTTTTCAGACCCTGAAAAAAACAAAAATACATTTTTCCCATACTCAACAGATGATGAGTTAAAAAATAATTATATCAAAAATATTAAAGGTGATGAGTTTTCAAAAGGAAACTACGCTTTTTCTAAAAATGGTAGATTATCTTATGATGAAATCAAAGAATTCCCTCCAACTGAAGAATTTGTAGAAAAAGGTGAAGAATTATTTAATAAACCTTTTGCAAATGGAAAATCATTTAAAGATTGTTTCCCTAAAACTGATATTGGTGGAGATTATCCGTATTTTGATGAAAAAAGAAATCAAGTTATTTCATTAACTCAAGCTGTTAACGAGTGTTTAACTTCAAATGGTGAGAAAAAGTGGAATGAGAAAAAAGGTAAGATAACTCATGTACAAGCATTCTTAGCTCAAGAAACTTTAGATGCTGAAAAAAAAGTTAACATTAAAATTGAAAGTAAAGCAGCAGCGGAAGCTTATGAAAGAGGAAAAGAATATTATTTTTCTCAAAGAGGATATTTAAAACTTTCTTGTGCAACTTGTCATATTCAAGGTGCTGGACAAAGAGTTAGAAATGAGTCTTTATCTCAAGCATTAGGTCAAACTACTCACTTCCCTGTATTTAGATTAAAATGGGCAGCTGGAAAAGCTAGTAATGATGGTTTAGGTACTTTAGAAAGAAGAATGGCTGGATGTATTAAAGATCAAGGTCAAGTTCCACCAAAAACTTCTTCAGAAACAATGAAAGAATTATTATATTTCATGGCATATATATCAAATGGTTTACCAGTTGATGGCCCAGATATTAGAAAGTAAAAGGTGAAAATTATGAAAAGATTAACATTAAAAGTACTTACATCTGTTGCACTTTTAACTTCTGGATTTCTTAGTGCTAATGCTAGTGATTATTCAAAAATTGATGTTGAAAAAGAGTGTAATTTAAAAACTAATGGAATTGTAAAAGTTATTGCAAGTGCAAAAAAATACAATGATATTGCTAAAAAAGAAGGTTTAGAGTTTAGAAGATTAGGTGTTAATAATTCTGCTTTAATTGTATCTGTAGAGGAAGCAATTAAGACAAAAGTAAAAGAAGTTAATCCAAAAGATTCTAAAGGCAAAGTTTCAAAAACTAAGTTAGATACAAATTTTGCGGCGCATAGATCTTGTAAATTTGCTATTAGAGCATTACAACAATCACAAGAAGCAAAATCTACTTGGAGATTAGCTATTCCTGGAGATGGATATAAATATTAGATTTTAGTATTTATAAATCAAAAGATAAAAGTCAAGAATAAAGTCTTGGCTTTTTTTTACAAAAATAAAAGGGAAATCATGAAGTTATTAAGCAAGTTACTTATCACAACAGCACTTGCAGGACTATTTGCAAGTTCAAGTTTAGCTGCAGAAGCTACATCAAAATTCGTTCCAATTTCTAATGGTGTTAAATCAATTGATATGAATTTAAATGGTGAAAAATTCACTATTATGAGAAATCAAACTGCTGGAAATAAAATTTCTGCATTATATGAAACAACTAACAGAGGTGTTTCTCAGCCAATTTCATTAGCTAAAGGTCTAGAAACTCTAGGAGAATTAGAATTTATTGACTATATGAAAAAAGCTCAAAGTGATGAAAATATTGCAATTATTGATTCTAGAAAACCAGGTTGGTATGATAGATTAAGAATTCCTGGTGCACTAAATGTTCCATTTACAAATTTTGATGAAAAAGAAACTGCAATTGAAATGATGGAAGATGAAATGGGTGTTGTTCAAAAATCAGATGGTACTTTAGATTTTTCAAATGCAAAAACTTTAGCATTATATTGTAATGGTTACTGGTGTGGTCAAACTCCAGGAATGGTTAAAAATGCTGAATTCTCATTATTAAATATGGGATACCCAGTTGAAAAGATTAAATACTACAGAGGTGGTATGCAAGCTTGGACTTCTTTAGGTTTTACAGTTGTAGGATCAGGGAAATAATATAAAACTATATAATAGGGATAAACATGAGTAAATTAAGTAGAAGAGAATTTATATATATGATGTCAGTACTTGGTGCTGCTCCGGTATTCGCAAATTCTCATACTAGAATGACAGATACAAATAAATTAGAAGATTACTATAAATTGAAAAACTTTGGAAATGTAAGACTTCTTCATATGACAGATTCTCATGCTCAACTTATGCCTGTATACTTTAGAGAACCTAGTGTAAACTTAGGTTTTCATGGTAATTATGGTAAACCACCTCATATTGTAGGTGAGAGACTATTAGATTATTATGGTATTAAAGGTAATAAAAGATTAGAATATGCATTTTCATGTGTAAACTTTGAAAAGCATGCTAAGGTTATGGGTAGAGTTGGTGGTTTCGCACAACTTAAAACTGTAATTGATCACTTAAAAAATAACTTTGGTGCTGAAAAAACACTTATGATGGATGGTGGAGATACATGGCAAGGAAGTGCAACAGCTCTTTACACTAGAGGTAAAGATATGGTTGGTGCAATGAATAAGTTAGGTGTTGATGTTGCTGTTGGTCATTGGGAGTTTACTTATAAAGCTGAAGAAATTTTAGAAAATGTAAAACTTTTAGATGCAGAATTTTTAGCACAAAATGTTTTTGTAAAAGAAGATGCATTAATGGAAGGGGCAGAAGCTTATGATGAAGATTCAGGTTTAGCATTTAAACCTTATACTATCAAAAAAATGGGTAATGCAAGAGTCGCAGTTATCGGACAAGCTTTTCCTTATACTACTATTGCAAATCCTCAAAGATTTATTCCTGATTGGACTTTTGGGATTAAAGATGAAGAGATGCAAGAACTAGTTGATACTATTAGAGATGAAGAAAAACCTGATGCGGTTATTGTTCTTTCTCATAATGGTTTTGATGTTGATCAAAAAATGGCTGAGGTTTGTACTGGAATTGATTTTATTATGGGTGGTCATACTCATGATGGTGTTCCT
>Ga0105358_10000233_pt1 | contig 25715 bp, 25 predicted proteins | sample GOMGulsemesocosm_5_FD_83509 | JGI IMG/M metagenome (GOLD analysis project Ga0105358, IMG submission 83509) | Methane-oxidizing microbial communities from mesocosms in the Gulf of Mexico - GOM15C Gulf of Mexico | ecosystem: Environmental > Aquatic > Marine > Cold seeps | place: Gulf of Mexico... | reverse complement strand
TGGTCGGTTTGAGTGTAGATCGTGTTGTGTCTATCGAGAAAAAATTCGGGATTGTTCCAGACGTGTATGAGTGTGCGCCACGGGTTCTTAAAATCGACGATGTCCATCTTTTGCGGCGGTATGATACCGACTTGGATGCCTCGGTTAAACTGGCCCATACCAGCCTCACCGGATGTGGATTTACCGATGCCAATTTCAAGACCGGCACCGCCGATAACGGATTTCTCGATTATGAATCGGGCAGTGATTATGCGGCGGCTGTGGCTGTTCTGGGTCGGGTGCCCGATAAACAGGCCGTCGAGGTTATTTTGATGGATATGGCCCCGGCCTTATTGAAAGCGGCGTGCCGGGTGTTGCCAAAGGCGCGGGTTGTTTTTGACGAATTTCATGTGCAGAAACAGGTCAGAGAGGCCTTGGACCACGTGCGTCTGAACACTAAGAAAAGCCGGCAAGGGGTGAGTGCCTCTCTGTATCGGCAAGTCCGGAAATGGATGAAAAAACCACCGGCAAAACTGACGGTTTTTCAACGACAGCAACTGGTTTCTGTGTTGGCGCGTTTGCCGGATCTGCGGCTGGCCTATGAACTGCATCGGCAGTTTCATGCTCTGTATGAGCAGAAAATGACGTCGGCCCAGGCGGCTGTGGCCTTTGGGGCGTGGCTGGATGGTGTGCCGGTAAAAGGTCCGGTTGGCAAAGCATTTTCCACGGCTGCGGATACCATCGAAAAACATCTTTCGAAGATCATCGCTTATTTTGACCTCGGTTTGACCAACGCGGCAGCCGAGACAACCAACCGGCATTTTAAAGATGTCATCCGCGAAGCCCGCGGCAGTCTTAAACCGGAGACAGTACGGGCCCGCATGGCGGCCCGCCATAGTTATCCAGCCCGCTTGAGCGGAGGCAGAATTGCCCGCACTAAAACCAAATCAAGAGATCGGTTTTGGCAGTTGGCACCACTCGAGGAGGCAGATCTGTTTTCACGCTCAGTAGTAGATGGGCGCGGCAATGCCGTCCTTGCTCTGGCTCAACCGGTTTTCAGACCCCTGCCGTCTTACCTCACCCGTGGTGAGGTCCGTCGCCGACACGGCGGGCGGATGGTAAATCTGTTTGATGATGAACTGGGAGGGCATGATTGAAACAACCCCGCTTATCTGTGGCTGGGTTTTTCTTTTGGGGGACAAACAGAGGTCAAAAAAATGGTTATCCTACCCGGAACAACCGACTTCAAGGGGTTATGCCCGCCCAGAGAGTGGGTGGCGGTGGCGATAAATCGGCGGGTTTTCTTGGCTAAAGTCCGTCAAAAATCAGTGACGGACCTTAGGATCCCCCATGACCTCATATGTGCCGGGAGAGAGGGGGGCCGGGTAATTGCTGAAGATGTTTTCGGGTCGGTTATACTCCTCCAGTCTTTGATCGGACAGATGGCCGGTCAGTTTGCGAATACGCCATTGTTTCTCTCCTTGTCTAAAGGCGTGAGTGATAAATCCGGATCTTAAGGAATGGCTGCTGATCCGGTCAAGACGGGCGATGAGAACCTCTTCGGATAACCCCAGGGTTTGAAGATAGGTTCGATACCGCTGTTTGATAAGACGGGCAATAGAGCGGCCGCGTAAGGGGCTGCTACCGACAACACCATAGCGGCGGATCCGGCGAAAAAGGGGCCCTTGGCTGATTTGTGAGCTGGTGAGCCAGTCTTTCACCGCTTGCACCGGACACAACGCGGATAGCGGTTGATAGGGCAGGGCTTTTACTTGACCGTGATGCAAAGGATCGGTTTTACTGCCGGTGAGTTGGATGGTTAAACCACCGGGCGCGAAGTCCAGGTGATGATAGTGGATGGCGGCCAGTTCACTGCGGCGGAAGGCACCGAAAAAACCGATGAGGATCAAAGCCCGATCGCGTAAATCGTGGAGACTGTCACCGAGGAGAGAGAGTATGCCCACCAGTTCTTCCATTGGCAGGGCCTGTTTGCCTTCGGCTGCTTTGCCGTGATGTCGGTGAATGCCGCGCAATACCGCCGCTAGCAGTTCATGGCGGGGATTGAAGTCGCGCCCGTGGGCCCGGTAGGTGGCGGCAATGGCGCGCACATGTCGACTGATTGTGGTCGCTGCCAGATGGTGCGCTTGTGCCGCTATATACAGAGCCACTAACGGCTCTGGTGGACCTAAGGTAAAAGGGTCCGTTTGATGGGCCTGACACCAGCTTAGAAAACCGCGCCAGTCGGATAAATATCCGCGTTTGGTCGTTTCTGCTTGCGCCGCACTGATATAACCGATGGCTTGATCAAAGGCATCTTTTAACCGGTCCGGGACCTCCTCTAACGGGGCGGGCATTGTGTCTCCAGATGTTGATCGCGGGGCCATGCTTTTATCCTTTCCTGACTCTCAGATACCGCTAAATATTGTCAGGTCAAGAGGCCGTTTCTGTGTCCGGGCGGTCGGTTTTTTGGAGAGGCGCCCCTTTTGCTAGAAACCTGCCCTGATCCAAGCGAGTCGACGGCCTGAAACACGACTGCCATGGCACCCTAGGGCAGCCTTGTTTTCTTGTAAGAGGGGCGGCCACGACAAAAAAATCTGGTTTTTGGAGATGCTCCGCTAGGAAGGTTAAAGGTCAAATCGGGCTAGGTACTTGAGTATTCCCTCGGTTCCTGAGGATATCAGGTGGCGCTTTGGTGATTGTCCTAGAAAGGGCGGATGTTTGTTTGCCGTTTGCATCCAATAAAGCACATTTTCTTCATTTTCGAGTAGCTGCAATAACCGACGCAGAATATAGTCCAGTGCCCTTATCTCGCTCTCAATGTTTTCGGGCTGTCCTTCAAGGTTGTTCGCTACCCACTCTGCATATTCTTTTGCTGTTACCCCCAACAACGCAGCTTTGGTTTTTAATTGGGACTGCACTATTCCGCTCCACTTTCATTTTCAACTTTTCTTACAAAGCTGACATAACACTCGGAGTATCTGATCGTATTTCCCCCTTTCAAACTCCGTTCCGATCTAGGGAATGATCCGAAAACAGATTATTCAATTTTTATGGCAGTGATCAAGGTTAGCTATAAGAATTTAATGTATATTTTCGCAGTATTGGGAAACGGACTCATAAAAACACAGATCCAGATCAAATATCAGCCCTTCATTTCTGCTACAGAATTGGCTCGGTACGTGGGAGGTTTATCCATTTAACAATGGGCTCTCCGTATTCAGAAACTTTGACGGTTTGTCATATTTGGTGATTTCTTAAGCCTTAACTATACATAACGGCCTCTAGGTAATTTTGCACAGCAGCCATTGCAGGCAATCCCCCTTTGATCATATGGGCTACTGGGGTTTCTCCTTTAAAGAGGGGAGTGGAATTAGCCGATTTTAGCCAGCGTCCCTCTGCATTGCCAGCAAAAATTACCTCTAGATTCCCCTTGATGCGTATCAGTATGCCAGCTCGAGTGAGTACATCAGAAGACAATGGATCAGGAAAGTCATTTGTTTTAATACGTGCCCATATCTCATCTGTTACGCCCAATAGAACTGCAATCTCAATATCTTGCAGGCACCATTGATCAACAAAATGTTTTAGGTCCGTAACGATGGCTTTTTTGTTACTGTCTGTCATCGGCTGTATATCTTTCTTGCTAGCAAAGATCAGTATAACATAGGGAGCCTACTGGTCTGAATAACAGAAAAGATAGAAACATAGAATATTGAGCGGAGCAGCTGTTGAAACCTGAGCTTGATGTGCATTTATTCCAGGACAGAGCTGGCACACTGTTTCTAGACGAAGTTGGCAGGTTGGTCTTCACGTATGATCCCGATTGGCTCGAACAGGATAATGCCGTCCCGTTGTCCCTATCTCTCCCACTGATAAAAAAGCAGTTTAAACAAAAGGAATGTCAGGGATATTTTTCAGGATTGTTGCCCGAAGGCATGAACAGAGATTTCATTGCAAGAAACCTTAAAGTACGCACAAAGGCAGATATACTCCTGCTTGAATTGCTTGGGTTAGAATGCGCTGGCGCTGTTTGGTTTACGTCGTCAAAAAGCACTCGACATCTGAAGAAACAATATCTTGCCCTATCAGAAGCGGATCTTGTTGAAATTCTCAAGATGCTACCGCAGACACCGCTATTTGCAGGAAAAAAAGAGGTTTTTAATACCCTTGCCGGAGCGCAAGACAAGGTCGCGGTATATGTTGATGGGGCGGCGGTGTCATTGCCGCAGAATGGAGCTATAACAACACATATCTTGAAACCGGACCATGGCAGGTTTCCAGGTCTTGTTCACAATGAGGATTTTTGTATGAAGTTGGCCGCTGAACTGGGCCTATCTGTTGCAGAAACGGAAGTTCGAACAGCGGGGGAGACAGATTATCTCCTTATTACGAGATTTGACCGGCAAAAGAATGAAAATGGTGAATTAACATGCTTACACCAGGAGGATTTCTGTCAGGCTATGGCAATCCGATCTGAAAATAAATATCCGGGAGACGGCGGGCCGGGCCTCATACACTGTTTCAAGTTGTTGCATGCTGCTTCAGCTGCTCCGACGGAAGACGCCCATCGTTTTATGTCTGCTGTTATTTTCAATTTCCTGATCGGAAACAATGATGCGCATGGTAAGAATTTTTCCTTACTATATGGAAAGTCAGGCCCTCGGCTTGCTCCGCTTTATGACTTGATTGCAACCAATATTTATCCCGACCTCACTTCCAAAATGGCAATGAAGATTGCTCGCCGTAAGGAATTTCCAAAGATCTTTCCACGGCATTTTAGTTGGTTGGCCCAAGCTGTCGGGCTAGATTCGACACGAGTAGTGAGACAATTAGGACAACTCGCCTCTCAAATTCTTGAGACGGAGGCAAAAATAGATACGGATCATCCTGTTAGAAAAGATGTCTCTCGATTTATAGCTGCCCGTTGCGAAGGGACATTGTCATTGCTGAAGTATGACATCTAAGCATCGCTGATATGGTTTTTTTTCATCAGTTGATACTAAATCGCAGGTATTATTCTGATTGCAAAATTAATGTGGCAATACCATTTAGATAGAATATGGCAGCATTTTGGTTGTTTTAGTTTGTTGCGCGTGCGCAACGAAGCTACTTATGGTGTCATTTGTGGATTCGCCTGAGCAGATTTACAGCTTAAACTACAAAATCGGTCGGAATATAATAAATGAAGATGAGAATGCAATTTCTCAGATTTTTCTCCCGCATTTAACTAAAGTAATAGAACTGAGCAGAACCATCCTCTTACTTCAACAAAGGTTCAACGGTGTATTGACAATGCTCGACCGGCTTAAAATTGGGATCTTGATCTGCGATCAGCATGGTGAAGTGGTCATTTCAAACGAAAAAGCAAAGTCTGCGCTTGACGCCAAGAACGGATTATCACTGTCTAACGAAAAAAAACTGACAATCTTTCCAAATGCACTTCAGCAGCATCTAAATAAGAAAATTTCCACCACGGCTCTGGTATCTCAAGAAGCAATCTCTGATACTGTATTCCCTGTTCCCAAGAGGAAAAGAATATTTCCATGGATATTAGAAATTATCCCTCTCAATACTTTCGACAAATCAATTGAAAAATCATTCTCTGGAACAGTAATATTCCTAACCGACCCTGAGCAAAAAGACATAATATCCGTTAAGGGGATGAAAAAAATCTTCGGACTATCTACCGCAGAAAGTGCTGTCTGCTCACTTCCAACACAGGGCTACAAAATCGACGAAATTGCAGATCAAAGGAGCGTAAGTCCGCGCACAGTAAAAGGGCAGATAAGCAACTTATTTATGAAAACAGCAACGAACAGTCAAATCGAACTCATCAGATTGGCTTTGAAGGTTAATCTGCCAGTTGAGAATAATGTAAATTGATTTTAAATGCGTTGTTTCAAAACTCCCTATCGGTCGCGCACCCAATACAGAAATGGGAACAACTTTGATACCGAACGACTAGGCTTGTTATTCTTTTAAATGATGCTCAAAATCTGCCAAATGAAGAAGTCGATGAAGAAGGAGGGCAATGTCCAATACCGGGAACGAAACCAGGTCAAAAAACAAAAGGAAAGACAAAACAAAACAACGTGAAAAACCGGGTGACTTCGACAAAGCAAATGATGACTTTGATAATCTGAAACCTCAAAATGTCAGGCCAATACCAGGAGAAGGTCGGTCAGGTGATTTGCCGAATGGAGACAAAGTAAATGTAAGGCCTGGGAGTAGTGACGGTAGACCGACTGTTGAAACTCAATCAGGTAAGAAGAAAACTAAGGTACGCTACGGCGAAAACTGAGGCTAATTTATACGGTGATTAGATATGAATAATTTCAAAGAGTGGAAGCTATTCCCAAATATTCCGAAACGCCTACACTGTGAAGCCTTGCATGATGACTATGAAGGGTTTCGTCTTTTGCTAAAGAGTGAAGACCCAAGTTCAGATTTATTGAGAATATATTTTGATGCCCATTTAGCGTATCAAAATATTGACGAAGGAGACAGGTTAAGAACTATTTCTGAAGATGGAGATATGGGTAGATCTACACTTTATACTGTTGAGAACTCTGGTTGGGTTCGATGGTTTTGTGAAGAGTGTTATGGAAAATATGATTCTGATGAAATTGTTCACTATGCGATATTCACACCTAACGGATGCATTGATGTGTTATCAAAATTCCCTCCAGAAGTCAGTTGGATATAAGGAAAATAAAAGAATAATAGAACAAGAGTATAACCGTGTGCTTAAGAGAGAGGCTATACCCCTTTAGTTATTGGGAATCCGGTGAATTATACGGATCCAACAGGGGAAATTGCTTTGCCGCTGGCTGGTGCAGCGCCCCACTTTTAAGCTCACTGCGGGCTAAAGTTTCGGCAAAGGAGCTAATTACGCTTTTTGAATTTATTCTGTAATTTTGACATTATGACAATAATATTCCTGGCCTGAATTCAAATGGGTTAATTCTGGCTGTTTAATATGACATTCTGCCGACGCGAGATTACATCTTGGATTAAAATAGCAACCATTGGGTGGATTGATTGGTGACGGGATTTCGCCAGTGATTGCCTTGAATTCAACATTGGCATTTTCTGTGAGTGTTAATTTAGGGACGCTTTCCAGCAAAGCTTTTGTATAAGGATGGCAGGGGTTTTCATATACCTGATCAGTCGTACCCAACTCTACAATTTTACCAAGATACATAATGGCAACGCGATCAGAAATATGACGTACAACGCCCAAGTCATGGGATATGAACAGACAAGTGATGTTCAGCTCTCGGCGCAACTTTAGAAATAAGTTAATTACCTGGGCTTGAATAGAGACATCCAAAGAGGCAACAGCTTCGTCACAAACAAGCAAGTCCGGTTCCATCGCCAACGCCCGTGCAATTGCCACACGTTGCCGTTGACCGCCAGAAAACTGATGGGGATAACGACTTGAATAATCGCCGTCCAACCCTACACGTTCTAACCATTGTTTTGCAAAATCTTTTGCTTTGTTTTTTTCGACAATTCCGTGAGCTACTGGCCCTTCGGAGATTAGATCCTCAATGCGCATCCTGGCATTAAGGGACGCAAAGGGGTCTTGAAATACTGTTTGAATTTTAGTTGTCGATTTTTTCCCATTGTGCATTACCGGATTGCCCTCAAGCGAGATATCACCCCGTGATACAGGTAGAATTCCAGCAATCATGCGCCCAAGCGTAGATTTTCCGCAACCAGACTCGCCAACCAAGCCAAGAGTTTCGCCAGGTTTAATAGTCAGGCTAACATTGGATACGGCCTGGACCGGTCGGCTTTCAATTCTTGAACCTAAATAGCCAGCGATCCTATCGCCCAATGTTAATGGTTGTTGAAAATGCTTGGTGACATTGTCTAAGGTAATCAACTGTTCTGTCACGATTTGGCCTCCAACGGATGGTGGCAGCGCCATGACCGATTTCCTTCAGAAGAAGTCTGTAATGAGGTTTGACATTTGGGCGTTGCGAAGGAACAGCGGCTACTAAAAGCACATCCTTCAGGCAAGTTTAACAAGGAAGGTGTCGATCCTGGAATTTGTAGCAATTCCTTTCCAGGTTTGGCTGTCGCTGGCATTGAGTTCATGAGACCCTGCGTATAGGGATGCCGTGGATTGCGAAGGACTGTTGTAACGGGACCTTCTTCGACAACCCGGCCTGCATACATTACAAGTAAATGATCCGCCAGGCTTGAAACAGTTGCGAGGTCATGGCTAATCCAAACCAGAGAGGTTCCGCTCTCTGCAACAAGCTCTTTGATTTCATAAAGAATTTGAGCTTGAATAGAGACGTCGAGAGCCGTTGTAGGTTCATCCGCGACAATCACTTCAGCGTTATGTAACAAGGCAATAGCAATCGCGACTCGCTGACGCATACCGCCAGAAAACTGATGTGGATAATCATCTAGTCTTGAGGCAGAATCTGGTATTCCGACCCGATTCAAAACATTTTCCGCCCGACTTCGAGCGGCTTTTCTACTAACCTTCTCATGGGCATTCAGGGCCAGATACATTTGCGTGAAAATGGACAGGATCGGATTAAGTGTCATCATCGGGTCTTGAAAAACCATTGCTATTCGCTTGCCTCTAATGGTGCGAAGCATATTTTGTTTCATACCGACAAGCTCAACTCCGCCTAGTTTGACGCTTCCCCCTACAATACGCCCGGGCTCATCAACTAACCCCAATAATGAAAACCCTGTTACTGTTTTACCCGACCCGGATTCACCGACAAGACCGATTATCTCACCAGCAAAGAGCGAAAAGGAAACATCCTCAACTGCCTTCACCACACCGTCGCGGGTGAAAAAGTGAGTCTGTAGGTTGTTAACATCGAGGACAAGGTTACTCATCGTTTAAGCCTTGGGTTAAACTGGTCGCGCACTTCATCTCCCACCAAATTAATGGAGACTATGAGGACAATGAGAGCAATTCCTGGATATACCGAAATCCAGTACCGGCCGCTCATCATATATTGAAACCCATTAGAAATGAGCATGCCAAGAGAGGGTTCCGTAATAGGCAAACCCAGTCCGAGGAAAGACAGTGTTGCTTCAAGAGCTATTGAGTTTGCGATTTGAACGGTCGCGACAACAATCAATGGCGGCATGCAATTGGGTAATAGGTGCCGGAAGATAACTCGGCGGGCCGAGAGCGGGATCGACATTGCGGCCTCTACGTAATCTTTACGCCTTTCCACAACGGCAGCTCCGTATGCCGTTCTTGCGAAATAGGCGTATTGCGCTGCGACCAGCGCCATAATCAGTTGCCCTTTGCCCTGACCCAACAATGCCACCAAAACCAAAGCTAATAAAATAGCGGGGAAGGATAATTGTAAATCAACGACACGCATGATCAGGGATTCGGCCCAGCCTCCTCTATAGGCGGCAATAATGCCTAAAGTAGAGCCGATGGCAAGGGCGACAAATCCTGCTGCAAATCCCATTTGTAGAGAAATCCCAAATCCATATAGAATAGAGGACACCAGATCTCTGCCTTGTGCATCTGTACCCAAATAATGAATGTATCCACCAGAGCCAATAAAGCCTGGCGCGCGGCGGGCATCTGAAAAAGATAAGGAGCCAATATCATAGGGGTTTTGAGGGGAAATCCACGGGGCGAGAATGGCGAGAAGGAAAATCGTGGAAACAACGATCAGTGCCCCGACTGCAATTTTGTTTTCTTTGAATCCCTGCCAAAACAGGGAATATTTACTTTCTTCTTTACTCATGAGGCCTCCGCACGTCGCAGCCGGGGATCAACGATTGCAAATATAATATCGACAGTCAGATTGATGGTGACAAACAACAGGGCGATTAAAATCAAATAAGCGACCATTACCGGGCGGTCCAGATTATTGATGGAATCGATGATAAGTTTGCCAAGGCCCGGCCAAGAATAGATAGTTTCTGTAACAACAGCAAAAGCAAGCGTTGATCCAAATTCGAGGCCAAAAACTGTAATTATGGGGATTGAAATTATCTTTAACACATGACGGCGCAGAATAGTTGACTCTCGCAGCCCTGCTGCACGGGCAAATTTAATTGTGTCGGTCATCATTACTTCACGGGTCCCGGACCTGGCTAATCGGATCATCATGGAAAATTTGAACAATGCGAGATTAATTGTTGGTAAGAGCATGTGCGATAGGCCATTGATCGTCAGGAAACTCCATTCAACGCCACCAACCGTAACCACATCCCCGCGTCCCCCCGCAGGGAGCCAGCCAAGCCACACAGCAAACGTAAGGATCATGACTAATCCAACCCAAAAACTCGGCATTGAAAAGCCGAGGATTGAGAAGGCCATTATCCCTTTGGATATGGGGTTGTCGTGCTTATAGCCTGCAAAAATGCCAAGAGGAACACCAATTATAGCAGCCCCTGCAACGGCAGTCAGGGCCAGCTCCAACGTCGCAGGCAGGCGGCTTAAGATAAGTTCCAAAACGGGTAGGTTGTAAATAAATGATGTGCCAAAATCGCCATGGAACACATTAACGACAAAAACAAAATATTGCTCAAATATAGGCTTATCAAGTCCATATTGGGCAATAATGGCATCCCGGATATCTTGTGGAGCCTCAGGTGGAAGTAAGACCTCCATCGGGTTCCCTATTGCGTAAACACCAAGAAAAACGATGATGGACATCGCCAACATAACCATAACTGATTGTAAGAGCCGTTGGATGATAAAGCCTAACACTACGCAAGTTTCTCCTGAGTACGAACGCCCTTAAGACAGTCCAATTACAAATTACCAAAAAAATTAGGGAATTAAAAACCGGCCCTGAGAATCGTATAATATCTCAAGGCCGGGTATAAACTAAGGGATGCTAGTTTGCAGGTTTGATGAAGAAAGCCAGAGTATTCTCATCAATACGTGGTGTTAGCTTGAATTTCCCGCGAGTGGCAGCCCAAACTGTTGAGAGGCCAACAACAGGAATATAAACACGATCAGCCATTGTCAGTTCCATTGCCTTTTCGAACAGGGCACGACGTTTGGTAGCATCCAGTGTTGCAGCTCCTTCCTGGAGAGCAGTATCGATAGCAGGGTTGCTGTATCCAAGACGGTTATAAGCGCCCATTTTTACTTCTGGGTTTTTAGTGTGAGCCAAAGATCCCAAAGTATATGACGCTTCACCGGTCAGCGTTCCCCAACCGTTCATGAACATAGAATATTCTAAACGACCTTGAGCTGGAAAATAAACGGAGCGGCTAACTGCATTTACGTTGGTTTGGATGCCAATAGAAGAGAACATTTGTCCCAGTCCTTGACAGATTGCGCCATCACCTGGAAGACGATCACTGGTACAATAGAGGTCAACTTTGAAACCATCTTTGTATCCAGCTTCAGTCATTAATGCGCGCGCTTTTTTCAAATCATGAACCCGTGCAGGAATTTTGTCGCTTGAACCAAAGAAGCCTACTGGCATCATTTGATTTGCTGGTTTGCCAAGGCCTTCCAGAACAACGTCCACCATGGCTTCCCGATCGATTGATAGATCAATTGCTTCACGAACCATTGGGTTTTTGAAGGGGTTGGTCTTCATTGGATTTCCACTGAGGTCATACACTTTTGGTGTTGTGTCACGTTGGTCCAATTGCAGGTTCATTATGTAGACACTTTCGCCTTTGAAAATTTCTACCTTTGAATCGTTTTTCAACGATGCCCAGTCTGCAGAAGAGATGTAGTTGACCAAATCCACCTGACCGGCTTTCAAAGCAGCCAAGCGTGAGGAATCATTAGACATTTCCTTGCGGATGACTTTTTCCCAAGCACCTTTTCCGCGCCAGTAATCATCATTACGCGCTAGAACCAAATCACCCTTAGGCTCCCAGGAAACATACTTGTAGGGCCCTGTGCCTATTGTGGCCTTACCAGAGTTAAAGCCTTTTGCAGCAGTTTCTTTAGTGTTGTAATCTTTCGCAGCTTTAGAAGATACGATAAACAAGCGAACAAAGTCGTTGGCCAAGGTTGCCGCGGGGCCATTGGTTTCAATATGGACGGTATGATCGTCAATAATTTTAACGGCGGCGACACGGCGGACATAAATTGCCGTTGTGGTTGGACCTGTTACAATAGGCATGCGCTCGATAGAGAATTTGACATCTTCAGCTGTGAAATCAGAGCCATCGTGAAACTTAACGCCTTTGCGAAGTTTGAATTCCCAGGTTGTTTCGCCGATAGGCTTCCATGATTCAGCGAGGCTTGGTGACAATTGAAGTTTTTCGTCTGCCCAAACCAATGTGTCAAAAATATGCTTTGCGGCTTCTGCGTGTGAGCCCAAGGCTGAATAGTGTGGATCCATGGAATCCGGTCCACCGCGAACGCCAATTGTTAATGTTTGAGCTTGCGCTGCCATGGAGGCGATCGCTATTCCCCCGACCAGACAGGCAACTCGTCCTAGTTTCTTGATCATTTGTCCAATACCCCCATTTATTTTTGTTTAAACGATATTTGATTATTGCTTAGCGTGCCAGATTTCAGCACGATAATTCCAAATGGAACTTGATTTAAGCATCATTTGTGTGAGATAAGCAATAAAATAAAGATCTATTTGGAACTAATTTATGGTGTCATCGAAAAACAAACTTAGATTTCCTGACTCTTGTGTCTCTGATGGAATGGAGTTTTCGCCTGAAAGTTCAGGCTTGTCACAAACAACAGAGGCTAACCTGTGGCATAACCCGTGCTGGTTTGCGGCGCGCTTTAATTTCATAGCGCTTAAATACAATCAACCAATGTATGAGCGGGTTTCAAAGCTTTATAATCTTTCAAGGCCAGAATTCTCTGTTATTTATGCGCTTGGATTGCGAGATGGTGCTTTGGCGCGGGATATCAGTAACTCTAATGGTTTTCCCAAAAATACCTTAAGCCGTGCCATAAGCCGACTTGTCCAAAACGAACTTATCGAAAAGCGGATCGATGGAGCTGACAAGCGCGCACAGACCCTATATCTGACAGATAGAGGGCGTGAGATTTTTGAAGAATCACTTCCATTTTTTGCTGAGTATGAAGAAAAAATGTTAAGTGCTCTCAACACTGATGAAAGAAACACACTTTCAAGACTTCTCGCCAAAATTGTTATTAATTCTACGGATTGGGCCGACTAACAGACTGTCAAACGCGGACTCACATCGAAATTTTTTAAAACCTTGATCAGGCCCTGATCAATAAAAAGAAGGCAACTAAATGCGAATATCCAACTCAAACTGGATGCAAATTGAAGATTACTTGAAACATGATGATCGCTGTGTTTTGCCCTTAGGGTCCACGGAACAACACGCTCAATTGTCCCTTTCAGTAGATAGTATTTTAGCCGAAAATGTAGCGGTTGAAGCGGCCGACCCATTAGGCATTCCTGTATATCCAACAATGCCTTTTGGTCTTGCCCAATATTTTATGGCCTATCCCGGTACAATTGCCTTGCGGGTTGAAACATTATTAGCCGTTTTCCGAGATGTTATACAATCTGTTCGAAGTCATGGATTTCGCAGGATTGTTATTGTCAATGGGCATGGTGGTAATGCACCGGTTGGCGCGCTTGCGTTGGAGCTCATGACAGATTTTCCCGATACATCAATTAAATTTCATAATTGGTATAATGCTCCGCGCACGTGGGAAAAAGTGCAATCCGTCGACGATAAAAGCTCTCATGCAAGTTGGATGGAAAATTTTCCTTCGACCCGTCTCGACCATGCGACGGCCCCGAAGGGAAGAAAAAATCTGGTCGATTATCAGAAGCTACGGACGTCTTCACCTCAAGAAATCCGTGAAATGATTGGTGACGGAAATTTTGGCGGACCGTGGCAGCTGGACGATGAAACCATGGCGGAGCTTTGGCGCATCGGCGTTGAAGAGACAAGAGAAGTTCTGGAGGGACCATGGCCGAAAAAATAGTAGTCTGGGGCGCCGGTGCCATTGGCGGAACATTGGGGGCTTACTGGGCGCGGGCCGGTAAAGACGTTCTTTTGGTTGATACTGAAGCGGCCCATGTTGAGTGTTGCAAAACGACTGGACTAACTGTTACCGGGCCAGTAGAGGAATTTACGCAGGTAATTCAAGCGGTTACACCAGAAGAAATTACGGGCGAATATAAGTGTATTGTGCTTGCCGTAAAGGCTGTTCACACGGAAGACGCTATGAAGGCTCTTACGCCACATTTGGCAAAGGACGGTTTTGTTCTCTCCGCTCAAAACGGCCTTAATGAGCTGATAATTGCGAAACATGTTGGAGAAGAGCGAACCATGGGAGCCTTCGTGAATTTCGGTGCAGACTGGCTCGAACCTGGCCGGATTCTTTATGGAAATCGTGGCGCTGTTGTTGTTGGTGAAATTATACCCAAAACGTTTGAGCGAACGATTAAAACGCATGAGCTGTTAAAAATCTTCGAACCTGATGCTGTGTTGACTGAAAATATCTGGGGTTACCTGTGGGGTAAGCTTGCTTATGGCGCCATGTTGTTTGGAACGGCTTTGACGAATGATTCAATGACCGAAAATTTTGAAGATGCTGAACGCCGGGCTGTATGGATCAATCTAGGCCGCGAAGTTATGGCGGTTGCAAAAGCCAGGAATGTCACGCCAATAGGCTTTAATGGTTTTAATCCAGAAGCCTTTTCCGCACAAAGTAATGATAACGCGGCATGTGAAAGTATCGCTGGTCTGGCAGAGTTTAATCGCTATACGGCAAAAACCCATTCGGGTATTTGGCGTGATTTAGCCGTTAGAAAACGAAAAACTGAAGTAGATCAGCAAATTGGAATTATCGGTGATTTGGCAGAAGACGTTGGGCTGGAAACGCCAATGATACGTGCCGTGGTTGAGCTTATCCATGACATCGAAGAAGGCCGTAAAATACAGTCATATGAGACAATAAAGGTTTTGATCGATAAATGTCGGGCAATATGAATACAAGCCTTCAAGGTCAGGTTGCCCTTGTTACCGGGGCGGCTCAGGGGATCGGTCTGTCAATCGCGCAGGTGTTGAAAGACGCTGGCGCACATGTACACCTTACAGATATTGATGAAAGCGGCTTAAGTGAAAGTGCAAAGAAGTTGGCGTTACAGTCAACGGTTGCAGATTTGAGTGATCGTGAACAAGTGCACTCGATGGTAGAGGGTATTGTTGATAAATATCAACGGATTGACATTCTTGTTCATGCTGGCGGTGGTGTTTGTGGTCAAATCGGCCGACCAATTGCTGAAATAATGCCTGAAGACTGGCATGAAATTTTCAAAGCTAATGTTGATGCGGCCTTCTGGTTGGCTCAGGCCGTAGGCCCTGTGATGGCGGCGGCTAGTTATGGACGCATTGTAAATATCGCCTCTGGAGCAGGGTTGCGTCCAAGTTTGACGGGTATTCAGGCATATACGGCAGCCAAACACGCGCTGGTTGGACTGACGAAACAGCTGTCCCTTGAGTTCGGTGCTTCTGGCGTCACGTCAAATGCAGTTGCGCCAGGATTTGTGCTTTCCAATCCCTCAACAAAAAAACAATGGGATGCTCTTGGTGAGAGTGGGCAGGAACAGCTGAGGGGTTCTATTCACACGGGACGGTTGGGCACTCCCGAAGATATCGCTCAGGCAGTCTTGTTCTTTACCTCCACACAGGCCGGTTGGGTAAGTGGGCAAATTCTTAGCGTTGATGGAGGGCGGTCATGACATCTGCCGTTTTAGAACACCTATCGTCTAACAGAGATGATATTTTGCAGCGGCTTTTTGATCTCTTGCGGGCAAAGTCGGTTAGTACTGATCCGGCCTACAAACCTGAAATGAAGAAAGCCAGGGAAATTTTATTCCATAGACTTGCAAAATTTGGCTTTGAGAATATTCAAGAGCTGGAAGAAGGCGGGCATCCGTCCTTATATGCAGACTGGCTACATGCTCCAGAAAAACCAACGTTGCTGGTTTATGGTCATTATGACGTGCAGCCATCTGATCCGGATGATGCCTGGGATTCTCCTGCTTTTGAACCCACCATTAGGGACGGTAGAATTTATGCACGCGGTGTCTCCGATGATAAGGCTCCTTTAAGTATTGCGTTGGAAACATTGGCCGCTTTTATAAAGGTTGAAGGTAAATTACCGTACAACGTCAAACTGTTAATTGAGGGTGAAGAAGAACTTGGCAGCGCTACGCTGGCCAAAATTATCGCTAGCAATAAAAATCTTCTCAAAGCCGATGCGGTATTATCTGCTGATGGCGCGCGATGGCGCACAGATTTGCAGAGTGTTAATGTCGGATCACGGGGTAATGGGGGACTTGAATTCAGCATCCGAACTGCCTCAAAAGACCTTCACTCCGGTCGTTTTGGTGGCGCGGTTCCAAATGCATTGCACGTTATGTCCCGGATCGTGGCGGGATTTCATTCGGATTCCGGTGCGGTTAACGTGGACGGTTTTTATGACGGCATAACAACGGCAGATCCAGAAGTCCGTAAGGACATTCAAAATTTGTCTTTTGACGAAGAGCCGTTTTTCCAGCAGATGGAAAGTAGCCCTTATGGTGAGGCAGGTTTTTCGACTTTGGAACGCATGTGGATAAGGCCAACGCTGGAGCTCAATGGACTTTTTGGTGGCTATACTGGTGAAGGCGGTAAAACCGCTATTCCCTGCACCGCAACGGCAAAACTCACCACGAGGATGGTGCCGGGACAGGATCCCGACCATGTAAGAGACTGTATTATCCGTCATCTAAAAAAACATTGCCCGTCCGGAGTGGCGCTGGAAATTTCCGTAAACCGGGGCTGGGTTGCTGCGAACGAAGTTCCACCAACTCATCCGTTGTTGCTTGCGGCGGAAAAAACAATTCTGGAAACTTCCGGGGTGAAGCCGGAACGGGTTCGCGTTGGATCAACATTGCCTTTGAGTGATATTATCAAACAAGGGCTTGGCATTGATACAATCATGTTTTCCTTTTCGACCGCAGACGAGGATTTTCATGCTCCAAACGAATTTTTCCGTTTAAGTTCCCTTGATGAAGGATTGAAAGCGTGGGTCAAAATCTCTCAAATTATTGGAGAACAAGTATCAAGTGACTATCAATAGATGAAAATTGCCAGTTATATATGTGAGGGTGTTCAAAGTTATGGCGCTGTTGTCGAGGCTGGCATTATCAACGCAAGCCATACGCTAAAAAATGCGTATCCATCTCTTTTGCATTTATTGCAGAATGGTGCCCTGGATGAGCTGTCATATGACATAGAGGATCGCGACACAGATTTCTCTCTGGATGAAATCACCCTCCTAAAGCCTTTGTATAATACACAACGGTTCTTTTGTGTTGGGGTTAACTATCCCAAAAAATACCCCTTGGATAATCCAGCTCCGCCGCCGGACAATATCCTGTTATTTGCAAAGCTTGATGGTACTTTAGTCGCCCATAATGAGATTTTGGAAATTCCCCTTGGAAAAGCGGGAGAATCCTTTGATTATGAAGGTGAAATTGGTTTAGTCATTGGTAAAGGCGGCCGACATATTTCAAAGGAAAATGCATTCAATCACATTGCCGGTTATACCATCGTTAATGACGGATCAGTTCGCGATTGGCAAAAACACAGTATCCATGCCGGTAAAAATTTCGCAAATTCCGGATCTTGTGGCCCTTGGATGGTCACAGCGGATGAAATTGATGATCCTGTGTCAATGCAGCTGACAACTCACCTGAATGGTGAGGAAGTTCAAAATACCACAGTTTCAAAAATGGTATTTTCAATTCCAGAGCTGATTGCCTATATCTCCCATACGATTGACCTTCGCCCCGGTGATGTGATCGCGACGGGATCACCCGAAGGGGCAGGCGGGAGCCGAGTCCCTCCCCGTTTTCTGCGCTCTGGTGACCAACTGGACTTTATCGTTTCAGGCATTGGTGTTTTGAGCAACAGAGTCGGCAGGGTGTGAATTAGAAATCCTAAACAATTTTCTCCTCCTCTTATGTAATCTCTGATGCCGTTCATGTACTGGTCTTATAGTCTGATATATCGAGTTTATTTGATTTCTATTCTAGCGCCGATAGAATATATGATTGTACTTTTTGCAGCCAGTATTGGTATTATTTCTTTCACAGAAATTTTCTCAACCTGAGACGATTACAAAGTGAAATCGTTAGTTGGATAATATGTAAATATCAGAAGTGTTTTATTAAATTATACTTCTGTCCTAACGGTTATTCTTGTATGGTTTTTGAACAAATTCAGCACCTGCAACCAACGTATTCTTGTCTTTCTAGCAGTTTAAAAAGTTAGATAAAAAGGATCATCAGTTTAGGAAAATATTCGTAATTGTCGATAAGATAGACACTATAACTAGCTGTTAATAATAGAATATATTGTTATTCATAATGCGTAAGTCGGGTGCTAGAGTCACCTTAGTGGCACCATTTTTTCTCTGCCGGGCCTAGTGCATAAGCTCTCAAATTTGTAGATAACTTTCTGGAAATAAAACACAAAAGTAAATTTCCTTTTGAAGGAATAGGGTCAAATTCCGCCCGCTCTGCCAACTCCTTAAATACAGGTTCTGTCAAATGGTGAGGTCTTTTTTTGTTTGGCGGCTGTGTAGCTGAATGGGAGCTTGGAGATCAGAACTTCTAGCTATTTCCATACTTATTTAGTGTGTGACGGCCATATCGTTGCAAACCTTTTGTTCGACAATAAGCCCGTCAACGACTCGAAACCAATCCATAAACCGAATACCCTTAAAGGAGTTTCCGTTCAAATAAAGGCCTTCTAATGTTCCTTGACAAATGACGGTTACACCATCGTCTCCGCTGCTACAATCAATACGGTCTACGGATTTTCTTATCTTTTCATAGCGCCCATTAGCCCAATTTACGAAGTGCTTTAGTTCGGTAAAGCTTTTTCCTCCTGGAAATGTCATGACAATGTCAGATGCCAGGAATTTTTGAGCTGTTTCCAAATCACGTTCATCCATTGCGTTTAGAAAATTTTGGACCACTAATCTGGGGGCAGAAGGCGGTGGAACAGGGTTTTTTAATGTACCTCCTCGCATGTAGGCATCTTGTTTCATTTCACGAATAATCGCTACAACGCCTTCTTTTGGAGCACCAATTCTATTGCGAACAATATCTCCCAGATCCGTGAGTAACTGTTCTTTTACGTCTGTTGAATAGCCCTCTATTAGGCTGAGTTCGATGAGTGGCATAGTAAATTCCCCCTAGTCAAAATGCATGCACTAGACACAAATATACTATTGGTATAACATTATAACAATAGTAAGTAAATTTTCGACTTCAGTGGTCAACAGAGCAGTGATATTTTCATGGGAAAAACGGACACTAAAAAGCAATTCTCTACAGTTACGGCAGCATCCAAGACACCGCTCTATCATCAAATTTATTTGGTGTTGAGGCAAAAGATTGTTGATGGCACATATCCGTTTGGGACGACTTTGTCTGGGGAGGTGGATATTGCAGAGGAATATGACGTTTCTCGAATAACTGCGAAACGCGCCCTGAATGAACTTTCTGTTGATGGTTTTGTTAAACGGGAACGCGGCCGGGGAACCACAGTGAGTTTTCGCCCCTCTGCGGCTCCGCTCGAATCCTCTGTGGAGGGGTTGCTGGAGAACCTGTTGGCCATGGGGTTGGAAACGCAGATAACCCTATTAGAGTTTGATTATGTTGGAGCGAATGACATTGTCGCTTCGGCGTTGGCCATTGAAAAGGGCGATAACGTGCAGCGGGCTGTTCGAATTCGTCACTTGGACGGTAAGCCTATGTCCCATCTTACGACATATGTACCGGAGGAAATTGGCCAGAAATTTGATAAAAAAGATTTGTCAGAAAAGCCGTTGCTCTCCCTATTAGAGCGAATTGGTGTGCAGGTCTCTGCAGCAAACCAAAGCATTACTGCCACATTAGCTGATGCGGAAACGGCAAGTCTTCTGGGCATCAATATTGGCGATGCTCTGTTGAAAATCAGCCGCATTGTTCTCGACCAGGATCACCGTCCGGTCGAATTTATTACCGTGCTTTACAGGCCTGACATGTACCAATATCGCATGGCTTTATCGCGCGATTATGGCGGAGGGGTCGGGACTTGGTCCCCTCATCAATAAAGTAATCTTGAAAATCATAAGGGGAGGAAAAATGATGAATGATAATAATAAAAACAAATCGATCAGCAGAAGAAAACTTCTATCAACAGCAGGATCCGCGGCTGCGGTTGTAACTGCCGCCGGAGTGCTTGGGACGCCTCATATAGCGAAAGCGGCGGCCCCCATAAAAATGGGGATTGTCCATCCGGTTACAGGATTCCTGCAATTCTCAGGTTCTCAATGCCGTTATGGTGCTTTGTCTGCGATTGAAGATATTAACGCGGCGGGTGGTATCAAGTCACTCGGTGGGGCAAAACTTGAAGCTGTTCTGGGCGACGCTCAGTCGAAAGCTGAAATCGGTGCTGCAGAAGTTGAGAAATTCAACGATGCTGGCGTATCTGCCATTGTTGGTGCTTACGCATCAGGGATTTGTTTGGCGACGACACAAGCTGCAGCAAAACACGGTATTCCGCATGTGGTTGATGTAGGCGTGAATGACAAAATTGTCGGTCGCGGGCTTGAAAACACATTTCGCTTCAGTCCGGGATTTGGCCTGATTACGAAAACTGGGATTGATGGCCTCATTGAAATAAACAAGGCTGCTGGTAACCCTGCGAAAAAGGTTGTGATTGTGCATGAAAACACCACTCCTTTTGGTAGCTATATGGCCAGTCTGATGAAAAAAGGATTAGAACCTGCCGGTTTTGACGTGATGGATATCATGCCGCATCCTACACCGAATAAGGATTTCCGTAATATTGCCTTGAAAATCAAGGAAATGCAGCCAGATCTCATTATTCCGTCACATTATTATAATGAAGGTGTCTTGTTCCTTCGCACGTTGCAGCGCCAAAAAATTGTGCCAAAAGCCGTTTATTCCGTCCTGGGGGGGGCGTCTTCGCAATATCGTTTTGTTAAGGAATTTCCTGAGGCTGCTGACTATGTGATGGACTGCAATCACTGGTTTGATCCTCGCAAAGCTGCAGCTCAAGCCCTACGCAAGAAAACTGAAGCCGCTGGTGTCAGTTTCTCCTATGAAGTCTTCTTGGCCTATACCGCTGTTATGTTTGCGGCTGATGCCATTGAACGAGCAGGGTCTTCAGATCGCGCCAAAATTATGGAAGCGATGGCATCAAGCACGTGGGGTGATCACATTATGCCGTATGGTCCAACAAAAATGGATAAAGGCCAGAATGTCGGAGCGAAGCCAATGGTGATGCAAGTTCTGAATGGAGAAATTGAAGTAGTGTCTCCTTCAGAAATGGCGACGAAACAGGCGGTTTTCCCGCGGGTATCATAAGCTAAGCACCGTATGGCGGGGCAGTTCACTGTCTCGTCATTTTTCTGACTATTTTGATTGTATCATTTATGGAATTTTTAAGTTTTGATTTTCCCTCCTATGGCTGGAGCACCGTAATGGGCTCTGCCATAAGTGGCGTGTTCCTGGGAGCGGTTTATGCGCTCGTCGCCCTTGGGTTGACACTGATTTATGGTGTCCTCCACATTATCAATTTCGCGCACGGCTCCATCTTAATGCTGGCAATGTATGCCGTCTATTTTTTGTGGAGCCTGTTTGGTATTGACCCATACATAGCAATGTTGATTGTTGTGCCGGGCGGCTTTGTTTTCGGCTATGGTCTTCAAAGAACGGTCATTTCTAAAGCAAGCCATGGGCGAGATGAAATCATTCTTCTGGTGACATTGGGTGTGTCAATTGTCTTGGAGAATTTGGCTCTCTTCTTCTTTTCAGGAAATGAACGTCAAGTCCAGGTACCTTATGATCTGGATGGCATTGATCTGGGCGTAACCTACATTGTTTATCCAGAATTGGCGGCGCTAGGCGGGTCACTTCTGATTACTTTGCTTCTCTGGGCGTTTATGAGCAAAACGGATACGGGGAAAGCAATTAGGGCCGTTGCCAAGGAGCGCCAAGGAGCGCAGTTGGTCGGCATTGATGTTAATCATATTTTTGCTATCAGTTTTGGTATTGGCACGGCAGTTGTTTGCGCCGCTGCGAGTTTGTTGGCCCCCACTTATTCTGTCAGCCCTCAATTTGGGTATTTGTTTATCCTAATCGCTTTCACAATTGTTGTTGTCGGCGGAATGGGAAGTTTTGTCGGTGCACTCGTTGGCGGATTTATCATCGGTATCACTGAACAACTTGGACGCCTTTATCTTGGAGAAAGCCTCGGCCTGATCACTATTTCCGTCATCTTTATTATGATACTCCTTTTCCGGCCAACAGGCCTTTTTGGGCAAAAACAGACATGAGCAGAAATACAAGAATAACGGGTTGGTGTCTCCTTGCAGTTCTCCTCACCCTCTATCCATTGCTCGTTACTAAAGGTCATTGGGTTGAGTTTGTTGAACTTACTTTGTTTGTTGCTGTTCTGGGGCAAGGTTGGAACATTCTAGGTGGCTATGGTGGGCAATTTTCATTTGGGCATGCGCTGTTTTTTGGAACTGGTGCCTATCTTCAAGCGCTGTTGCAATTCAAACTGGGATGGAATCCGTGGCTAACCATGTGGCTTGCAATCGGCGGAACGATGTTGGCGGCATCTATAGTCGGTTTCTTAAGTTTTAGATATGGCTTGCGCGGATCCTATTTTGCTTTGATCACTCTCGCCTTTGCCGAGGCTTTCCATGTTTTGTCCCGTTCGCTCATTTCTATTACAGAAGGTGGACGCGGCGTGCAGTTGACGTTGAATTTGGATCCTGATCTTGCTTTGTCGACCTTTCAATTCACATTTGCCGGTGATTTTTTGAAGCGCTATGGCTTCTACTATACGATCCTTGTCATTTTATTGGTCTGTTACGCCTTAACCTGGTGGATGGAGCGCTCGCGTTTTGGCGCGCAGCTTATTGCTGTCCGAGAAAATGAAGATGCTGCCGAGGCATTGGGCATAAATGCCTTTAAGGTCAAGATGAAGGCCATATGCTTTTCCGCCGGTATTATGGCAATCGGTGGCGTCTACTATGTACAAAAATTCTTGTTTGTTGATCCGGGTCTCGCTTTTGGTCCGTCCAAGTCTGTAGAGGCTTTAGTCGCGCCCATCATAGGCGGATTAGGGACTGTTCTGGGGCCTTTGATTGGATCTTTCTTCGTCCATGGGGTTGGAGAGTTGGCAAAAGGGGCTATTGAATTAGTTTGGGAAGATCGCCCCGGATTAGATCTTGTTTTCTTTGGTGTCATTTTAATTTTGGTTTTGGCTTTTCTCCCAAAAGGCTTGGTCGGTTTGATTGAGACGGCTTGGATCCGGATTAATGCCCTTTTGGCCGAAAGAAAAAGGGGCAAAGGATGAGTAATAGATTACTGAACGTACAAGAAGTAAGTATGAGGTTCGGTGGCCTGCTCGCTGTATCGAGTGCCAGTTTGCATGTAAATGAAGGTGAGATTGTCTCTCTCATCGGCCCTAATGGTGCGGGAAAAACGACATTATTCTCCATCATTTCGGGCTTTTTAAAACCAACCCAAGGCAGTGTTCATTTTGGAGGGGAAAGGATCACGGACCTCGCGCCCCATAGTATCTGTCAGGCAGGGTTGGTTCGCACATTTCAAGTGGTAAAGCCCTTCGTTAATTTGTCCGTTCAAGAGAATATTGCAGTCGGTGCACATACAAGAATAAGCAAGCGAAAAGATGCTCACGATAAGGCTGCTGAAGTGGCAGAACGTGTGGGCATGGGCGCGATGCTAGAACAGTCTGCTGGTGGGTTGACCGTGGCGGGCAGGAAACGGTTGGAACTTGCCCGGGCTCTTGCGACTGATCCAAAAATTTTGTTACTCGACGAAGTCATGGCGGGACTGAATGCGACTGAAATTACAGAAATCGTGGAGGTCATCCGCACTATTCGGGACAGCGGAGTGACTGTGTTGCTTATTGAGCATGTCATGCAGGCTGTCATGAGCCTGTCTGACAGAGCTTATGTGCTTAATAATGGTGCGATAATCGCGAATGGAACACCGCAGGAAATTACGTCTATGCCTGAAGTAATCGAAGCCTATTTGGGTCAAGGGGCGGCGTCACGCATTGCGTCCGCGGGAGGTAAACATGCTTGAGATAAAAAAGCTCAAATCAGGATATGGTGAAGTAGAAGTGCTACACAGTGTTGATTTGCATGTCAGCCAAGGTGAAATCGTCGCTCTTTTAGGGAGCAACGGAGCCGGGAAATCAACACTCAATAATACGCTTTCAGGCATTTTAAAGCCCATGGCCGGTGAAATTATTTTCGACGGGAAAGTCATCAGCGGTATTCCTTCGAAAAATGTGGTGGATGCTGGGTTAATCCAGATACCGGAAGGTCGGCGAATTTATCCAAATATGAACATTCGAGAAAATTTGGAATTGGGGGCTTACCGGCGCGGAAAACCGAGGCGTCAAGAAAATCTGGATCGGGTTGTGTCTATTTTTCCTCGCCTTGCAGAACGGTTTAATCAATTGGCGGGAACTCTCTCTGGCGGAGAGCAGCAAATGCTGGCGATCGGCAGGGGACTCATGGCAGAGCCAAAACTGTTGATATTGGATGAGCCATCTTTGGGGCTGTCTCCAAAACTGGTTGAGGAGATGTTTGATCTCATAAAGAAACTTCATGACGATGGTCTGACAATCATGCTGGTTGAGCAAAATGTCGTGCAATCCCTTGAAATCGCAGACAGAGCGTATGTACTGGAAAACGGTCAGATTGTATTGGAGGGGCTTGCCGAAAATATGATCAACGATGAAGCTCTTCGCAAATCTTATTTGGGAATGTAGAGGAAGAATTAATGGGCCAAACATTAACCGAAAAGATTATTGCCAAAGCAGCCGGTGTTGATAGCGTCAGAGCAGGCGAAATAGTTATTTGTAAGGTCGATCTGGCCATGATCCACGACAGTGGAGGACCGCGACGTGTCTCGTCAAAACTGGAACAGCTTGGCGTCAGTGTCTGGGACCCAGACAAGGTTGTTCTTGTCTCAGATCACTATGTGCCAGCAGTGGATGCGGAAAGTGCTGCTATCTTAAAGTTTACGCGAGATTGGGCCCATAAGGCGGGCGTAAATAATTTTTATGATCAGCAAGGCATTTGCCATGTAATCCTACCCGAAAGGGGGCATTTGACGCCGGGCATGTTTGTTGTTGGAGGTGACAGTCATTCTCCAACTGGTGGGGCCTTCGGCTGCTTTATGTTCGGTGTCGGCGCAACCGATATGGCGGGTATTTTAGCAACTGGAGAGACATGGATTAAGGTTCCTTCGACCATTCTGCTGGAGTGGAATGGAATGCTACCAATTGGTACTTGCAGTAAAGATATGATGCTCAAGACTTGCGCGACATTGGGTATGGACGGAGGAGATTATCAGGCTATTCAATTTGCTGGCGACACCGTGGCATCCCTTCCGATGACGGAACGTATGACCATGAGTAATATGGCGGCAGAACTTGGGGCACAGGCCGGATTGATTGAGCCTGATCAAACAACAATGGATTATATTCGAGAGGCTGGCGGCACAATTGGGAATATTGAGAATTGGGCTTCTGATAAGGATGCAGCATATCGCGAAAAACATCTTTTCGACGCGGCCGTATTACAGCCTCAAATAGCCCTGCCCCATAGCCCAGAAAACGCGGTTGATGTGGAAGATGCCCCGCGTGTACAACTGGATCAATGTTACATCGGGGCTTGTACT
>Ga0105358_10000232_pt1 | contig 25748 bp, 22 predicted proteins | sample GOMGulsemesocosm_5_FD_83509 | JGI IMG/M metagenome (GOLD analysis project Ga0105358, IMG submission 83509) | Methane-oxidizing microbial communities from mesocosms in the Gulf of Mexico - GOM15C Gulf of Mexico | ecosystem: Environmental > Aquatic > Marine > Cold seeps | place: Gulf of Mexico... | reverse complement strand
TGTAAACCTGTAAACCTGTAAACCTGTAAACCTGTAAACCTGTAAACCTGTAAACCTGTAAACCTGTAAACCTGTAAACCTGTAAACTGGGTATCTGGTATATTTTACAATGGCTGCTGGTTACTTGAAGTGGTCCAAAAGGGTTTTAAAGCAGAGGATTCGGTTTAAATTCGCGCTTAAATTGCGTAAGCTTGGAGCCTAAATTAAATTTTGTATTTTTAAGAGTGAAGAGAAATATCCCATGGCAGAAATGCGGTCTTTAGCAGCAGTGTTAGAACAAAAAAATAACATAAAAGTTGGCATTATCGGTGCAATGGAGCAGGAAATTGAAATCTTGCGTGATAGCTTAATCGATCGCATCGATCATCAGATAGCAGGGTTTGATATATATACGGGAAAGCTTGGAAATATTGAAGTCGTTTTGCTGCAATCAGGCATTGGCAAGGTCAATGCATCGGTTAGTACCGCATTAATGCTGCAGCAGTTTGCTCCCGATTGTGTGATTAACACTGGCTCTGCAGGAGGTTTTGATGAGTCACTTGAAGTGGGTGATATCGTCATCTCATCTGAGCTCATTCATCACGATGTTGATGTGACGGCTTTTGGTTATGAACTAGGTCAAATGGCACGCATGCCAGCAACTTATATCCCTGATGAATTATTGGCGCAAACCGCAGAAGCCTGTATTGAGTCTGTCGATGGCGCCACCGCGGTACGTGGTATGATCGCCACTGGGGATACTTTTATGAGTGATCCCTCAAAAGTGATGCTCATTAAAGAGCTTTTCCCAAAGGTTAAAGCGGTCGAAATGGAAGCGGCTGCTATTGCGCAAACCTGTTTTCTATTTAAAACGCCCTTTATTGTCGTGCGAGCGCTCTCTGATATTGCCGGTAAGTCGTCAAACCTCTCTTTTGCTGATTTTATTGAGACCGCTTCCACACACTCGGCCAGCATGGTGCAAGCTATTATTGCTAAGTTGGTGGTATCTAGCGCTGCCTAATATCAACAGCAAGGTATCGGGAGCTTGCTTGCGATACCTAAGCTACTGTCCTATTTATCGCAATCTGTAAGATTATGAACAAAATTATTATTGATATCCGTATTTCAAATGAAGAGTACTTAAAGCAATACCAACAGCCTAACTGCATGGTAAATACCATCTCTAGGGATGGGCGTAGTATTCAATTCCCCGCCAATATATTAAAACCCTTTTTATTGCATTCAGGCATTATTGGCAGTTTCTGTATCTATTTTGATAGAAAAGGCAAGTTTAAGTCTATTTCTCGTTTCTAGGAGCTGCTCGAGATTGCTCTATCCATACTAGAAAATGTAGCTTGGAAGCAGAAGTTTTTTATTGAGTGGCGGACGGTACTCTAATTACCGAAAGAGATTAGCATATTTGCTCAAATTTTGATTCATAGTAATGTATTGGTTTTATGTCTGACTGGTTTTTAATCTCACCAAGCTTTTGTATAACTGGCTTTTTAATGATCGATATTACCTATAGGTAGCTTTTTTATCGTAAAGGCTACCTTAATGCCGGGAATCTGGGTATATTTGATAGCAATTGAAGAATAATTAAAAGAGTGAGAAATCAATGAGTGTTGCAAAAAAAGTCTATCAAATGTTACCCACAAAATATCGTGATACTATTTTGCTGCGTAGCTTTGGTTTGTTTAAGGTGCCTTTGTTGTTTTGGTTACGCCCGAGTGTGGTCGAACTTTCTAATGAAAACTGTGTTATAAAAATACCTTTTAAACGGCGCTCAAAAAACCACTTAGGCTCGATGTATTTCGGTGTATTAGCTTGCGGCGCAGACTGCGCGGGCGGTCTTGCAGCGATGAAAACGATTATCGACAGTGGTGAAACTGTTGCGTTAGCGTTTAAAGATTTTGAGGCGAAATTTCTAAAACGTCCCGAGGCTGATGTATATTTTAGTTGTAAGCAAGGCGCTGAAATAAAGGCATTTGTGCAGCAAGTGGTAGCCAGTGGTGAAAGGCATAATATGCCGGTGATTATTACAGCGACATGCCCAGACAAGTTTGGCGAAGAAGCCGTTGCTACATTTACCTTGACCCTCTCCTTAAAAAAGAAGCAAACTAGAAAGTAGCCCTCAAGGGCAACCTTCTAGTTTGTTGGCCACACAGCGCTGATTTGACCATCTCTATAGAAAGTGTATCGAGCCTTCTGCACTTTTTTCTAGGGGACTTCTCATAGCCCTCTGGTCTGTTTTTGATGTTAACTAGCCTGCAAGCCAGCATCTGATATTTACCCTCAGGCGATTATTTGTTACACGCGATTAACTTCTGCTGGCAAAACTGGTCGCTAATAAGTGCCAAGTATTTAGCCGTCCTCTATTGATAATTATAGGGGCAGGTTTGTTTGCTTGTTTTGTCTGCATAGAATGAGGTGTTGATGGTGCTAATTAAATTACGCCACTAGGGTAGATAATTATACTCATGATGATTTAAGCTGCGTGTAAATTATTTGGTATTAAAGACAATAGAGAGATGTGTGTTGGAAAATTTTGGTGTTGTTAACTACTTAACTTACGTACTAGGTGCATTGCTGATTATATTACTACCGGGGCCAAACTCTCTGTATGTTTTGTCACTGGCAGCAACACAGGGAAGGCGTAGCGGATGGGCAGCGGTCGCAGGCGTGTTTATTGGCGATTCACTACTCATATTGGCGACAGCGCTCGGTGCTATTACGATTTTAACTGCCTATCCTGCGATTTTTATGATCATTAAGTATGCGGGTGCAGCCTACCTGATATATATAGGGATTAATTTAATTGGCGGCGCGATAAAGACTTGGCGCCAAATAGATGATGAAAGTATCCAAAACGTAAAACAGGCGGCAAAAGCATCCCCAACTAAGGCTTTTCAAAAGGCTTTGTTAGTGAGTGTTTTAAATCCGAAGGCTATTTTGTTTCTGCTGTCATTTTTCCTGCAATTTGTCGACCCGCAATATCCACAACCAGTACTGCCCTTTTTTATATTGGCTGTTACTCTGCAATTGTTTAGTTTGATATATCTAGCTATGCTCATTTATGCCGGATCGAAGTTGTCTGAGGCTTTTAGAAAAAGACAGAAAATAACCGCAGTCTCAGGTGGTGGTGTAGGGGCTGCCTTTGTGCTCTTTGCTATTAAATTAGCACTGGCTAGCGCCTAGTTTCTCTCTGAAAACTGCTGGTACTGATAAAGGCCGGCCTTTAATTAAGTCACCGATCGAGTTGTTGTGTTGGAGTATCAATGAGCAATGCTTTAACTTATGCATCAATCACTTTTAGTGACAAATTCAGTAATGTTGCCATCGACATGCAAGTCAATAATCCTACTTGGAGAACCATCTTTATTCAGTTCAATATAGCCTAAGCTGGAATTTTCGATTAATTGGCGCTTACCGTGTTGCTTGGTGTAGCGGAAATTTACCGCCATGTCGCGGCGCTTAGTAAACCAATTTAATGGCGAGTGAATACTGTATAAATAGCGGTTGAGTCTATCAAGTATCTGTATCAGCTGACTGGGGAACTGGTTTTTTAGGCCACTGGAGGTGATTTGCCATATCTTTTGCGAATTCTCTCTAAAGCGTAAATGGATATCACAGACAAAAGAGTAGTGAACATCGCCTGATAAAATCACAAAGTGCTGAGGTGTCTTAGGGTGTCTGAAAATATTTAGTAGCGTATTGGCTGATCCCGGGTGCGCCATCCAATTTTCAGCATCAACCGCTAGAGGTTGGCCAAAAACAGTGGCTATACGCTGGATTGTTTCTATTAGCTTAACTCCAAAGATAGGGGCTGGGGAGACCAATATAACCGAGTCCTGGCCGATTAGTTGCTGTTGAAGTGCGCTCAAAGCCTCCCAGTCCATCAACCCTGAAGGGCTTTTAAGGTTGCCTTCACTGCGCCATCGCTGTGTACGACAATCAAGCACGATCATTTTTGGGGTGCTAGCTATTTCGTAATGCCAGTGGTTGAATTTTAAAAGCACATTAATGAACGCGTTGTGGGTGTTATCAACTGGCTGTTGTTGATACTCAAAAGCACTGTCTATGAATTCACTATTGAAATTGTCAGGACTATTACCCCATCCTTGAAACAGCCAGTAGCCAAACAGTGCGTTGCCCAAGATTCTTTTGGCAAGTGGGTTTTGATAAGCGCTTTGCTCCCATTCTGCACTGAGGTTCCAGTCGTCAGTCACGTCGTGATCATCGAATATCATATAACAAGATATGTTGGCCATGAGACGTCGTACTTTGCCAAGCCCTGCCACAAATTGCTTGATGTTAGTGAGTTCTTTCGCCTGTACTGACTTGTGAGTTTGATTTTGTGGCATTTGGCCTAAATCAATGCTCTGCCAAAGCTCAGGAGACCATATTAATAAATACATTGCGCAAACTTCACTGAAAGTGACTAAATGATTATGCACGTAATCGCCAGTGAATATACTTTGCTGCAGGTTGTCCCGCCAGTATTTGGTTGTTTTTGTCAGCGGCAATAATGCCTTTCGCTGGTAGTAATTTGGATCTTCTCCCATGATATGAGCCGCTTTTTCTAGGCTCATTTCAGGGAGTTGTTCGCTATTAAGGCCCAACATTTTTATGACTTTATGAATGGCAAATAACATCGGACCCGCAACGTGGTCAGCATAAATTTGATCGCCACTGAGCATCAGTAAAGAAGGTCTTGCGGATGGCTCTAAAACAGTGCTTGCCAATTTACTGTCTCCGGCTAACAGAGAGTCATCACTGCTGTGGTGCGGATTGCGACAGGAGCCATGCAGCAAATTGTTTAATTGGCTTTTGATGATAAAACTACAGCGATTTTGTCCTGGGTAGCAGATATCGGCTAAATGCTGTTTTAAAGGGAAATCGCTAGGGCTGACCTGCTGATTGAGAGCCAAGTCATATTCGATGATAATATCTGTGGGAAGGGAGTGTTCAATGCTCAATAGGTAGACAAATGCATTTTGGCCTATTTTAAATTCTTGCAGGCAAGATTTGCTCAATGTGACATTCAACAGCAGTTGGTTGTCTTGATAGCAGCAAAAATGTCCTTCGCTGCGTTGCTTGCTTACCCACCATAGAACTAATGCTTTTTTGTCTACTTTACGAAGTATTGGTCCGCATATAATGTGACTCATTTGAAGCCTTAAATGAAAGTTCTCAATTAATTGTATTTAAAAGAAATAGTATCATAAATCCGCGATAATACGGCGGTGAAGTTGATTTAACAGAGATCAATTAGGCAGAGGCTATCTCATCAGGGATTGATTTTACAAAGGTCAATTAGGCGCAACCTATCTCATCAGGGATTGATTTAACAGAGAACAATTAGGCGCAACCTATTTCATCAGGGATTGATTTTACAGAGATCAATTAGGCGCAACCTATCTCATCAGGGGTTGATTTAACAAAGGAAATGAGGCGGAACCTAAATCAGCGGGGGCTGATGTCCTGTAGCTTGAAGCGTAAGGCTTTTTGAGCTTTGCAGAAGTATTCAGTATCCTCCTCTTCGCGAAGAGAATTCGAGGTAACGAAGAAGATTGCTGTGGCGTTCTTGATTATTACGAGGACGTATCGGTTGATAGAATAGCTGCCACCATGTTAAAGCTTGAGCACAAGACAGTGATAGTTGCATTCAGAAGCTATTAATAATATCTGGTTTTTGCTATTTGCCATCTCCAGTGAAACTGTTATATTCGTTGTGAAAACTTATACTTATAATAAAACAGAGGCTGACTGTGGTCTCTAGAGCACAGCTAAAGTTAGGCTATCAGCGCTACATTTGCCCGCTTTTTCTGTGCCTTGATTCAAGGATAAGCGCATGTCAGAATTTAATATTGAAAGTTTAAGTGAATTCACCGCAGGGGTTATGCAGCTGATTTCATTTATCTTTGTTGTATGTATTTTTGCAGCTTTTGTATTGCTGATCTATTTTTATATTGCCGATGTCACTCAGACGAAACAGGCCATTAGACGTAATTATCCGGTCATAGGGCGCTTTAGGTATTTCTTTGAGCATATCGGTGAGTTCTTTCGCCAATATTTCTTTGCACTGGATAGAGAAGAGTTACCTTTTAACCGTGCACAGCGCGCTTGGGTGTATCGAGCAGCTAAAAATGTCGACGCCACCGTCGCCTTTGGTTCTACCCGACCACTCAATCAACCAGGTGATATCCTTTTTTTAAATTGCCTTTTTCCAACATTAACAGAAGATGCTATTCCAGCGGCCAATGTGACTATTGGTCAAGGGGTTGCAAGGTATCCCTACACAACATCATCACTGTTTAATATATCCGGGATGAGCTTTGGCGCTTTGTCTATTCCTGCTATAACAGCGCTGTCAAAAGGTGCAAAAAAAGCGGGTATCTGGATGAATACCGGTGAAGGCGCGCTGTCAGAATTCCATTTAGCAGGAGGCTGCGACATTGTTTTCCAAATAGGGACAGCCAAGTATGGAGTGCGTAATAACGAAGGTCAGTTGTGTGATATAGAGTTGGCTAAAGTGGCTGCCCATCCACAAGTTAAAATGTTCGAAATTAAAATGAGTCAAGGAGCAAAGCCAGGCAAAGGTGGCATACTTCCAGCTGAAAAAGTCACTGCGGTTATTGCTAAAACTAGAAATATCCCTGAAGGCGTGGATTCGATTAGCCCTAATGGTCATCCAGAAATTAGCAGTGTTGAAGACTTGCTAGATATGATTCATCGAGTACGTGAAGTGACGGGTAAACCAGTGGGCTTTAAAGTTGTTATAGGATCCAGTGGTTGGTTGGATGACCTGTGTAAAGCGGTGCATAAACGCGGCGTAAAAAGCGCACCTGACTTTATTACCATCGATAGTGCAGATGGTGGTACGGGCGCTGCCCCTCAATCGTTGATTGATTATATGGGTCTGCCAATTAAACGCTCGCTTCCTTTAGTGGTTGATAAACTGATGGATTATAACCTGCGCGGGCGGATAAAAATCATTTGCTCCGGAAAGCTAATTAATCCGTCAGATGTTGCCTGGGCGCTGTGTATGGGGGCTGATTTTGTGACTTCTGCACGCGGTTTTATGTTTGCTCTGGGCTGTATACAAGCGCTGCAGTGCAACAAAAATACGTGCCCAACAGGCATCACTACCCACGATGTTGAATTGCAAAAAGGATTAGACGTTGAGGACAAAGGCGAGCGAGTATATCAATTTGCCAATAAAATGATGTACGAGGTGGGGATGATTGCTCACTCTTGCGGTGTCACTCAGGCCAGGCAGTTAAGCCGCGAGCATACACAGATTATCAATGAACAGGGAATACCGATGCAAATGTTAGACTTATATCCCATCCATCAATCCATCGCGCAATATGCAGATATTGAATATGAGATAGGCGAGGACGTTTCATTGGAGCACGGCGGCAGTACTTAGAAAATTGGATGCCTCGGCTGAGCAGTGATGTTAATCACCACTGGTCGCTGTCAAAGTGGAGCTGATAAGATTTGTCGCTCTGGTAACTTATAAGTTTATCAGTTAGATACGTTGTGAAGTGAAGCAATAAGGTCGCTGATTAAAGCATTTGCTAATCAATCCCAGTGATTTTATGAGTTTGTAAGCTCAAGCTCCACTGTGGGTGGGTAAGGCAATAATTGATTGCCTGCTGGGTATAGTTCTGGCTGCTTTCTCCCATAGGCTGTATATAGAAGTTTTCGAAATCCAAATGGGTAAAAGACTCCGGGGGCGCGAGGGATTGAGGAAAGACCAATTTCAGTTCCTGGCCAGTGGTAATCAGCAATTTGGCGTCGGCCTTAGGGCTGACGCATATCCAGTCGATTCCCTCTGGTAAGGTTTTGGTACCATTGGTTTCAATGGCAATCTCAAAGCCGTGCTCTTTTAATGCTCTGATAAGCGCGGCGTCTAGCTGCAGTGCAGGCTCGCCACCGGTAAAAATGACATAGGGCGTACCGGCGAACTTATTGCCTATAATCAGTTGCGGCCAAAAACTAATAAGTTTAGCGGCAAGCTCAGCTGCTGTACGAAATTTTCCACCATTTTGGCCGTCTGTACCAATGAAGTCTGTATCGCAAAAATCACAGATAGATTTTGCTCTATCTTGTTCGCGACCATTCCATAAGTTACAGCCGGTGAAGCGGCAGAAAATAGCGGGGCGTCCGGCATGTGCGCCTTCACCTTGCAGTGAATAGAAAATTTCTTTAACTTTATACATAGCTTTGTCGTAGTTTTAGAGAGTGTTTTAGCTAAAAGCGGCGCCTTTAGCTATCGGATTCATTTGGCAATTAAACAGCTGGTCTGGGTTATTGCCAAGTTTGTCTTTAGCGTTTAACTTCGCCACCAAATGCTTCAAGCAATTGCGGTAATAGTCGATTGAGCTCTAATGTTAAGCGAGAGGTGTCTGAATCTAATCTCATCAGTGGGTCTTCAGAGTTTTCCTCGTTCAATTCTGTGGATAATTGCTCGCTGGGTTTAAAACGTTTAATTGAAAGGTCTTCATTGAGCATAAAGCTCAAAGTCTCGTCCCATTCAAGGGCAAGTTTGCTGACTTGCTTACCGGTGTCTAAGTGCATAGTGATTTCATCACACTGTAGCTCTTGACCTTTTACTTTTATAACAGCGCCTTCACCTGATTGATCTTTCAATTCACATTCTTGCAGGCATTTAAAAGCAGGGACTAAATTTTCTTGTGCTAACCATTGAGACATCATCACACCTGGTGAGTGGTTCACATCTGGGAGTTTGACCGGCAGGGAGCCTAAGCTATTACGCAGTAAGTTAAGTAGTTCTTCAGCTTTGCTGTAACTTGCACTATCAACTGCGATAAAGCCGTGTTGGGGTACAATGAGGGCGCTGGTATGGCTGAATTTACTAAAGGCGCGCGGCAGCAAGTCTAAAATGATTTCGTCTTTTAGGGTCAGCTTCTCTTTGCGGTAGATTTTTCGACCTTCTTGTTTTTCAATGATTGTCACTTTATCTTTTAGCTGCTGATTTACCACCGAGCTTGGTACCAGTTTATCTTCTTTTTGGGTGGTGACTAAAAACGCGCCTGTACTAGTGAATACATTGCTATCAAGCATGTTAGGGTGAGCAGGACACCAGCCATAACGAGATAATTCCTGAGACTTGCAAGGGGTAAATACGTGCTCTTTAAAAGCTTCCTCTAGCTGTGTTGCACTGTAGTTAACTGTTTCGGTGAATCGATAAAATATAATATTTTTAAACCACATGTACGATGAATCCTTGTATTGATAACCAGACTAGACAACAAAAAAGTTGATGGAATAAACGGCCGACTATTGTATTGATTTTTTCATGCACTAACGAGCACTATTTATAAAATTAGTGAGTGATTTAATAAAGATGAAAGAGGCCTGAGCTAAATCAAAAAGGGCTGATTCCCTCCGACCTGCTGTGACCAGCCTTTACTTTAAGACACTTTAACATACCCCCTTCGCGGTTCGAAAGCGAGGTAGCTCACTAGGGTAATTGACTAAAGTTTAATTAGCCGAAGCACAAATTTCAAAGCTTTAATGCATTGCAGCTAGCTAGCGCATGATCTTTGCTAGGTGTGTGTCAGTGGCGCAAGTCTTAGCGAATGGCCGAGCTTTTTAATGTTATGTACCATTCTTTTCAATAATAAGTTTGGCGATAATAGCAGCGTTGCGACTGGCATTGATTAAAAAACTGCTAAAGTCACTGCTAATAGTGCCGTCTGGGTGTAATTCGTCTGAGACGGTTTTTGCAATTAAAAAAGGGACTTGGCAGGTGATGGAAATATGGGCAATTGCCGAGGCTTCCATATCGACAATTAAAGCTTCATGACATTGTTTGTGAATAGCTAATTTGCGTGCAGCAGTACCGACAAACTCGTTGCCCGAAGCGACAATGCCCGTGTGGACTTTAACCTGTGGGTGATTTACGACAGGTAGCTGCAATTGCCCCTTGGGTGAGTGTAAGCTAGGGTTGTATTTGGCTGCTTGCTTTGGATTAAGTATTAGCTCACCAGGTTTCATCAAAAAGTTACCTGCCTCCAGTGAGGAGCAGTAATCGTGTTGAATTACCTGAGTTGATAGCACCATATCACCAATGCGTAAACTAGGCTGCAATGCACCAGCGACGCCGATTAATATCACTTGATCAATGCTCAATTGATTTAATATCAGTGCCAATTTTGCGCCTGCGTTAACATTTCCCATTCCCGACTGGCTGACATAGATATCGAGGCTGCCTTGTGTGTATTGTTCTATATCTAATCCTAAAGGTATATTGAGACACTGTTTGTTAACGGCGGGGGGGAGTATCTCAGTGAGCGCACTTTTTTCTTCTGGTAGGGCGCAAATAAACAAAATGCTCGACATAAATGATCCTTAAAATAAGTTGCTCAGCGCGTGGAAAGGCATATTGTAAAGACCAAAAGTAATAATGAGAAGTCCGCAAGCTTGTTGCGAGTAGCGTTTACTTAAAAGTTGTTGAAATTGCTTGGCCAGTAAGCTGGTGGTCATCATGGCTGGCAGCGTGCCTAGACCAAAGCAGAGCATGAGCAGGGCGCTTTGGGCGCTAGAATTAGCGGCGCTGCTCCAAATAAGCGTACTGTATATTAAGCCGCAGGGGAGCCAGCCCCAGCAGGCTCCTAATATAAAGGCTTTTTTCGCGCTAGTCACAGGAAGTAGCTTGCTGGCAACTGGGCTGATGTGACGCCACAATCTAAAGCCAATTTGCTCAAGGCGTGTCAGTCCGCGCCACCACTGTGCAACATAAAGTCCCATCGCGATCAGCATAAAGGCGGCAATACTACGTAATAGTATTTGCATCGCTCCGTAGTGCGATAAAAAATCAAGCGAACCCAAAATGGCACCTGCGGCGGTGTAGCTACTGATACGACCTATATTGTAAAAAAGTAAGTATTTTCCGGCACGAACTGGCTGTCCAAGGGAAATAGAAGAGGCGATGCCTCCGCACATTCCAATGCAGTGTGCACTACCGAGTAAACCCAATAACAAGGCCGTCGCTAGGGTTAATTGATCAAGCATTGTCTTGTTTGTTTTCGCGGTTGTGTAGCTTCTCGCTTTTTACTTCAGCGGGTAATAGCTGGTCGTCATCGTCAAAGAGAATTTGATGAGCAGGTGATTCCAGATCATCGTATTGGCCGTTATTGACATTCCAAAAGAAAAAGATGATCGCGGCGAAAAAGATAACAACCGAAATGCCGAGTAGAAAAGGAAGTATTTCCATGTTGACCTCTAACCAGTCTTCTATAATTGAGATGAATTAGGCGTAGCCTAAATCATCTAAGGGTTAATTCCCCGCAGCTGGCTGCGACGGATTTGTCTGTATCACGCTTTTATTTGCCTCGCTTCATACAGTGAAGGTTATCCTAAGCGAGATAGCTAGCTACAAGGCATTAGATTGAGGAGCTTGGGCTGTTTTTGGTAGCACTGGGGTCTTAGATAGACGCAGTGCGTTACTAACAACAATTAGCGAGCTAACAGACATGCCAATAGCAGCGGCATAAGGAGGGACTAAACCAAATGCGGCTAAAGGTAAAGCCAGCATATTATAGCTAAATGCCCAGAAAATGTTTTGCATAATTATCTTGCGGGTTTTTTTGGCCAGTAATAAACCGTCAATAATCACGCTGAGTGTTGTGCTGGTTAATACGGCATCGGCATGAGTCTTGGCTAAATCAGAAGCGCTCCCCATAGCAATAGACGTCTGGGTGCCGGCTAAAACGGGTAAGTCATTGATACCATCACCTACCATAACTACTTTGGCACCGCTGTTTTGTAGGGTGTTTATGTAGTCAATTTTATCGCTCGGACTCGCGCCGGCTATGAGGTTGTCAATGGCTAATTGACTGGCGATAATAGTGGCGTTATCGCTGCTGTCCCCCGTGAGCATGTGTACTTTAATATTGTTTTTCTTCAGTTGATCTATGCAGTAATAGCTGTCATCTCGCAGAGCGTCTGAAATTGAAAACCAAGCCAATATACGTTCTTCACTGCACAGCAATAACCAGTGACCATGATCGCTTGGAGCGTTGATCGGCAGTTCGTTTTCGAGAATTTTTTGGGCAAAGCTGGATTTTCCGATGCGAAAAAGCTGCCCTTCTACTCTTCCTTGGATGCCCTCGCCCAATGTGACTTCTATAGCTGTTGCGCTTTGCTGTAAATAAGGTTTAAAGGCTTTGGCAATAGGGTGTTCACTGTTTGCTTCTAGTGCAGCGGCTATCTCCAGTGCCTGTTGGGTATTGTTACAGTTAGCAATGCTCTCAATGGTCAAATTGCCTTTTGTTAAAGTGCCGGTCTTATCAAAGACAAAATCAGTGGCATTTGCGAGACTTTCAAGCACGTGCGAGCGTGTCACTAATAAGCCGCGCTGGCGTAGACTGCCGGTTGCAGTAGTCAGCGCTGTGGGAGTTGCTAAAGAAAGCGCACAGGGGCAAGTGACGACTAATACAGAAAGTGTTATCCAAAAGGCTTGGCTCGAATCGATGAACCACCAGCTAGTGGCTACTACGGCAGAACAAATTAACACACAAGCGACAAAATAACTTGCGATCCTGTCGGCAATCTTGGCAACTTTGGGTTTGTCCTCACCGGATCGCTCGAGCAGTCGAACAATAGCGGAGAGTTGCGTTTGAGCACCTATTTTTTCGATACTCACTTGAATGGGGTTCTCAACATTCAAAGTCCCGCCAATGACTTTATCACCTAGCGCTCTTCTTTTAGGCAAGTACTCACCCGTTAGGGCAGACTCATCGATGCTGGAAAAACCATCAATAATAACGCCATCGGCGGGAATGCTCTGGCCGGGTTTGACTAAAATGATATCGCTAACAGCAAGTTCTGAGACTGCCACTAAATGCTCGATTAATTGCCCTTGTTCGCTAACTAGTTTAATGGCAGCTTGAGGGAGCAAATTTTGCAGTGCATTACCAGCACGTCCTGTACGGTGTCTAGCTTGCATTTCTAAGTAGCGGCCAAATAACAAGAAGAAGGTGAACATCGAAACGGAGTCAAAATATATCTCGCCCCCAGAAAAAACAGTCGACCAACAACTGGCTGTATAAGCGCCACCAATGGCAATTGACACAGGAACATCCATGCTTAAGTGTCGGGTTTTAATATCTCGAGCAGCAGCAATGAAAAATGGTTGCGCACCGTAAAAGACAATAGGTGTGCAAATAATTAAGCTGATCCAGCGCAGCCAAGTTTCAATATCTTTGTCAATACCGCTGTGCTGACCAAAATACAGGGATATCGCAAGTGCGAGGACCTGCATCATGCCAACACCGGCTACGCCTAGTCGACGCATTGATCTTTTCTGTTCTTTGGCGAGTAATTGCTCTTCAATGTCGGGGCGGTAAGGGTGAGCGGTATAGCCGATATAGTGAACTTGAGCGAGTATATCGCTCAGTTCAATTTGCTCATTGTGCCAGCTAATTTGGGCGCGGTGGTTGGTCATGTTAATACTAACTTTTTCAGTACCGCTAAGCTGGTTTATATGATGTTCTAAAAGCCAGATACAAGCTGCACAGGTAATGCCTTCAATGACTAACGTGGCAGTTTTTACTCCTGTTGTATCGCTGTTGACAAACTGTTCTTGAAGTTGCTTGTTGTTGTAAAGACTTAGTTCCTGCGGCACAATTGGCGCTCTATCGCGGCTATTGTTGACGGTGGCGGTGTGGGTATCGCGATGTTTATAATAGTTGTGTAGGCCCGAGTCAATAATGGTTTGGGCGACCCCCGCGCAGCCTGGGCAACACATTTTGCGCTCTAGGCCATCGATTTTTACGCTGTGACTCACATGTGCCGGTAGATCTAACAAACAGTGGTAACAAAGATTATCCATCAGTACAGAGCTTTCCATTTTACTTAGGTTGCTCGGCCTTTAGTTCGATACTTAATTGATCGTAGGGTGGGGTAATTGTGGTGCTTAGACGCCAGCTGGCATCTTGCGGGGTCAGTAATAAATAACGTTTTCCACTAATAGGAGAGGTCAGTGAGCCCAGGTAAAAAGGTTGGTTGGCAACTTGTTTCAAAATGATCCGAGTATCGTATTTTTGATGAGTGGGAGAGACAAAGTCCAAACTTAAATTAGTCGGAAGATTATCCATTGACCCTGCAAGTTTAACAGAGGCATCGCCTGTGACATTGTCGATATTGATTTGGGCGCTTAAGTGTTGCTCCCAGGCGGCTTGTATTTTACTGGGGTCATTATAGTAACCTCTTGCCATGCGGTAGTAATCGTCTTTTACGATCCCGTCGGAGGAAATAATTGAGACTACCAAAAAAGTGGTGCCAGCGATCACTGTGGCTACCAGTGGAATCATGGCAATTAATAACCAAGGTTGTTTGTACCAAGGGTCTGCCGCGTACTGCTCTTCTGTTTTCATGGGATATATATTCAATGCTAGTAAAAGGGAGCTATCTTAGCAAAACTCTGCTGGATCTGCGATCACAGAGTGCCGCCGCACCTAGAAATCTATGTGCAGCGGCTGTGGTCGTGAAATAGTCGTTAAAAAGCAGGTGCGATAAAGCGACTTTCAATTTCAGAGTGAATTTTAGGGTTGGATACGGCTTGTACCCGAATGATTATATCAGTATTTCTCCGGTTTATTTCATCGCTATGTGCTCGCACTTGAATAGGGTAGTCAATGAGTTTGCCTGCCTCTACCAAGACAGTGTTTCTGCTGATCAGTTGAATGCCTTCGATGCCGCTAATCGTCAGTAGGTACTGGTGATCGCGGTTGCTCTTGTTGGCAATTTTTAGCAAGTAGCTGTTTTCGATGATCTGATCGGAAACTTCAGTAAATAACTGGCCTCTATCGCGGTGTACGTCTACTTCAATCGGGACTCGGTCAAAAATAATGTAGCCGAAGTAGCCCATCATCGCCAACACAATCACAAAATAGGCCATTAATTTGGGTCGAATAATTTTTGTTTCGCCACCGTTGAGTTGGTTCTCTGTGGTGTATTTTATCAGTCCTTTAGGGTAGCCAACCCGATTCATAATATCATCGCAAGCATCAACACAGGCACCGCAGGCAACGCATTCAACTTGTAAGCCGTCTCTTATGTCAATGCCGGTCGGGCAGACGTTGACGCAGTGCTGGCAGTCTATACAATCGCCCAGCCCGATTTCCTTGTGGTCAGTTTTACGGCTGCGTTTACCGCGGTTCTCTCCACGTTTTTCATCGTAGGATATGACCAAAGTATCAGAGTCAAACATCACCGACTGGAAGCGGGCATAAGGACACATGTAGATGCAGACTTGTTCGCGTAGCCATCCGGCATTACCGTATGTGGCAACCGCTATGAAAGCGATCCACCAAAATTCCCACGGACCTAAGCCTGCGCTTAAAAAGCTCGGCGTGAGTTCGCGTATCGGGGTGAAATATCCTACAAAAGCGAGTGCTGTGGTGATAGCGAGGATAAACCAAATGAAGTGTTTGGCGCTTTTGCGTAAAAATAACAGCTTGGTCATCGGTTTTTTATCTTGCTTCATGCGCTGGTTGCGATCACCTTCAGTGATCCGCTCAGCCCAGATGAAAAGCCAAGTCCAGACAAACTGCGGGCAGGCGTAGCCACACCAGAGTCTACCTGCAAAAACGGTGACAACAAATAATACAAATGCCAGAATGATCATCAATCCAGACAGCAGCATGAAGTCTTGTGGCCAAAAAGTGGCATTAAATACATGAAACTGGCGGTTCGGTAAATCAAACAAAATAGCCTGATGGTCATTCCATTGCAGCCAGGGAGAGCCGTAAAATAATAGCAGCATGCAAGCGCCGCTAATGATTCTGAAGTTTTTGAAAATGCCTTTATAGAATTTAACGTAAATGTGTTCCCGTTTGGCATACAAGTCGTAAGTTTCAACTTCTCTCTTTTTTGGCGGTGTGATGTCGCTAACTGGAATTTTCTTCATGTTGCTGCTCACTGTATGGCTGGTCTGAAAGTGATATTAATAGTGATAGATGCGTTAAATGCGAATCAGAGTTGGTTAATCGGATTGCCAAAAAAAAGCGCTATAACATAATGTTATAACGCTTTATTGTGTTCAATAGTCGCTGCTTATTCTTTGTTTGATAAGCTGTAGACATAGCCGGCGATTAAGTTAATCTTGTTCTCGCTCAGTAAGTCTTTGTGTGCAGGCATAGCGCCTGCACGACCTGTGCGAATAGTATGAGCAATTTTTTCGTACGAGCCACCGTACAGCCACACATCGTCAGTTAGGTTTGGAGCACCCAGTGCTTGTGTTCCTTTACCGTCAGCGCCATGACAGGCGATACACAGTGCTTGGAACTTCGGCTTGGCTCGAGCAATCGCTTCGGCGTCTAAATCTGCAGTCCCCGATAGGCTCAGTAAATAGCTTGCCATGTCTCTGACACCCGCTTCACCAAGTACCGTTCCCCAAGCAGGCATAGAGCCTGTTCTACCGTTAGTGATGGTCTCTTTAATGGTGGTTACAGAGCCGCCATATAGCCAGTCAGTATCAGTTAAATTAGGGAAGCCGTACGCGCCTGTCGCCGCTGTACCGTGACAAACAGAACAGTTGTTAGCAAACATGCGTTGGCCCATTAATAAGCCTGCACGGTTTTCGTCTTTTAGCAGTTCTGCTGCGGGCAGTGCGGCGTACTTAGCAAAAATCGGCGCATAGGTATTGTTAGCGTGTTCGATCTCTTCTTCCCATTGATTGGTAGAAGTCCAGCCTAAAACGCCTTTGAAGTTGCCAAGGCCTGGGTATAGCACAAGGTATACCAATGAAAAGACAACCGTTGCCATAAATAGCTGGAACCACCAACTAGGAAGGGGATTGTCTAGCTCTTCAATGTCATCGAAAGAATGGCCAGTGGTCTCTTCTGTCGCGTCTTTGTATTTCTCGCTCTTCCGTGTTTTAAGTAGTAAAGCGGTGCAGCCAAAGATGACTGCTAGGGTAATGATGGATATCCAAGCGCTCCAAAAAGGGCTCATGATGTTTCTCTCCTGTCATCGTTTTCGGTCTTATTGGTATGATGCTCGCTCTGCTCGTCATCTTCCTCAAAGGGGAGGTTGGCGGCATTGTCGAAGCCTTTTTTATTGCTGGGTAATAACACCCAGACAAAAAGGGCAAAAAAGGTGACTAGCATCACTACAGGAATATAAGGTCCGTAAACTTCGTAACTCACAGTTATCTACCGTTTGTTGCTATAAACTGAATGTTTCTTACCTAGAGATTGCAAATAAGCGATTACCGCTTCAATCTCGTATTTGCCTGCTACGTCATCTTGTGCTGACGCAATTTGCTCAGGCGTGTAAGGAACACCAAACTTGGTAAATACTTCTAATTTCTTCTGCGTATCTTTGCCGCTTAGCTTGTTCTTGAATAACCAAGGATAGCTAGGCATTTTAGACTCAGGTACAACATCGCGTGGGTTGTACAAGTGGGCGCGGTGCCAATCATCCGAGTAACGGCCACCGACACGTGCTAGGTCGGGTCCAGTACGCTTTGAGCCCCAGAGGAAAGGGTGTTCCCAAACAAATTCATTAGCTGAGGAGAAGTGGCCGTAGCGCTCAGTTTCTGCTCTAAAAGGGCGGATCATTTGAGAGTGGCAGACATGACAGCCCTCGCGAATGTATATATCACGTCCTTCCATCTCGAGTGCTGTATAAGGCTTCAGGCCCTCAATAGGCTTGGTGGTAGAGGCTTGGAAAAAAAGTGGCACTATTTCAGCCAGGCCGCCGCCACTAATCACCAAAATGATTAGTAGTGCCATTAGGCCAACATGTTTTTCAATAGTATCGTGCTTTAACATAGTGTTGGGTCCTTTAAGCAGCTTGAGGGTTAGCGTTAGCAGTCGCGGCTTTTGAGCTGCGTACAGTCTGCCATGTATTAAATGCCATAATTAGCATACCGGTAACCCATAAAACACCGCCCATCCAGCGTACAAAGTAGCCAGGGTGACTGGCTTCAAGTGCTTCAACGAAGCTGTACGTCAACGTACCATCTTCGTTAACTGCACGCCACATTAGGCCCTGCAGAATACCATTAACCCACATAGCGCAGATATACAGTACCGTACCGGCTGTTGCTAGCCAGAAGTGGATGTTGATCAGCTTAGTGCTATACATCGCTTCTTTGCCAAATACTTTTGGGACCATGTGATAAGTAGCGCCTATAGAAATCATTGCTACCCAGCCGAGTGCGCCGGCGTGTACATGTCCAATAGTCCAGTCGGTAAAGTGAGACAGCGCATTGACTGTTTTGATTGCCATCATCGGTCCTTCAAAGGTAGACATACCGTAGAAGGAAAGAGAAACCACTAAGAAGCGTAAGATTGGATCTGTGCGCAGTTTGTGCCAAGCGCCTGATAAGGTCATCATGCCGTTGATCATACCACCCCATGAAGGTGCCAATAATATGATCGACATAACCATTGCTACGGATTGAGTCCAATCTGGAAGCGCTGTGTAATGTAGGTGGTGTCCGCCAGCCCAAATATAAGTCGCTATTAATGCCCAAAAGTGGACGATTGATAGGCGATATGAATAGATAGGACGTCCAGATTGCTTAGGTACAAAGTAGTACATCATGCCTAAGAATCCCGCTGTTAGGAAAAATCCAACGGCGTTGTGCCCATACCACCATTGTACCATGGCGTCGATTGCGCCTGGATACACGGAGTATGACTTCCACATTGAAACGGGTACCACCGCACTGTTGACGATATGTAACACTGCGACAACGATAATAAACGCCATAAAGAACCAGTTGCCAACATAAATGTGAGATGTTTTGCGTTGATGAACAGTGCCGACAAAGACGGCTAAATAGGCAACCCAAACGAGTGTGAGTAAAATGTCAATTGGCCATTCTAGCTCAGCGTATTCTTTAGAAGAAGTGATCCCCATCGGCAAAGTAATCGCTGCGAGAACGATAACTAATTGCCAGCCCCAGAAAGTAAAAGGTACTAGCCATCCACCAAAGAGGGTTGTTTGACAAGTTCGTTGTACAACGTAGTAGGAAGTGGCAAATAAAGCGCTGCCGCCAAATGCAAATATTACTGCATTTGTATGCAAGGGCCTCAATCTCCCAAAGCTTAACCAAGCTGTATCAAAATTTAATTGTGGCCAGACCAATTGTGCAGCAATTAGGACGCCGACGGACATGCCGAAGATTCCCCAAACTACTGTCATAATTGCAAACTGGCGCACTACTTTATAGTCGTAAGTAGGGTGTACCGTTTCAGTGCTCATGCAAGGTTCTCATCAATAAGCGATTATAGAATTATGATTGTTGTATTATTATTGCGTTAATTATCTTGGAATAACCCTAGTAATTCAATGGCATTCAAGTAACAAATGAATAAATATCCGCTTTATCGACAAATAGTTGTCTCATGTCATATATTTGTCGTATTAAAGCTAACTATATGTTTGTTCTTTTGTTTGCGCAGTGATTAGTGTCATGCAAACCATTATAGTAGATAATTAACACAATGCATTGTGATAATTATCTCAGGCAGTTCTTAAAATTTTGTTTGGTTTTAGTATATATGATAGTGCAAGGATCTGGTAAAAGCGGGGTGGTGATTTTGTCACATGGTGCAGGCATGCACATGGATCATCCTTATTTAAATAGAGTCAGCGAGGCTTTGGTTGCTTTAGGTTTGAAAGTTGTCCGTTTTGAGTTTCCTTATATGCAAGAGAGGCGAGTTACTGGCAGGAAAAAATTCCCAAATAAAATGCCTGTCTTAGAGCAGAGTTTTATGGATGCTGTTGAGCGGGTTCGTGAGTTACACCTAGATCCTGATACTCCGCTCTACCTGGCGGGAAAGTCACTGGGAGGGAGGGTGGCCACTCTTCTTGCTGACCGACTCTCGGTACAAGCTGTATTTGTGTTTGGCTACCCGTTTCATCCAATAGGGAAGCCTGACAAGTTACGGGTGGATCACTTGTTATCCATCAAGACACCCATTTATCTGTTTCAAGGTGAGCGTGATAAATTTGGTAGCAGAGAAGAGGTTGTTCATTATGCACTCGCTGAGCAGGTATCGATTAACTGGTTGGGTGACGGCGATCATGATCTTGTGCCAAGAGTACGTTCAGGTTTAAGTTTTGAAAAGCACTTGTCGACGCTCTGTGCTGTTATTCAGGGGGTTGTTGGTCGCTAGTTTCAAGCAGTGCCGTGCTCTGCGTTTTTGATCGTCGCAGTACGCAGTTTTTCGGTTTCACGATACTTCGAAAAAGAATTGCTCAGCTAGTGGGTGTCATTAAAAAATTTTAAACTATTGAGTTACAATGTCTGTGGCTGCGAAATCGTTTTAAAGTTAGGGATACGGCTGGTATTTTTTATAGAAGCTTTCGCTATTATCATGAGATTCCCTTTCTCTTGGGCAATAAATTTGCGACAATAGCGCCGCAGTTATTTTTGACTGTAAGTTGTCGAGCAGATAATTCTTTTATGGTGAGTTTATGTTTGGTTACGATGCTGATAATGTGCTGGACACTCAGGGATTGTATTGTCCTGAACCGGTTATGTTATTGCACAGTAAAATCCGTGATATAGCGGTTGGTGATACCTTGCAAGTACTAGCAACGGATCCATCTACTGTCAGAGATATCCCTAAATTTTGTATGTTTTTGGGGCATGAGCTTATTGAGCATGACCAAAAACAAGATGTTTATAGCTTCTTTATTCGCAAAGGGGCACAGTGATAACAAAGTGCCTGTGTTGAATAAAATAAAGAGCAAAAAGAATAATGGTTAGCTGCATTCATTGCTAATTGTTGCCAAATTAATTAAAGCCAGAGCTGGTTCACTTGATCAGTTTATGTGGTGCTTAAGTAACCCTTGAGAGTTGTGTTGTGATCCAAGAAGTCAAAACTGAAAATACTGAACCTACAAAGCAGGTTAGCAGTAAAAATAAAGCAAAAAATAGAGCGGGAAATCAAGCCGCTTTAGCGATGCTGATCGAGACGTATCCGCTAGCTTTTAGCCGTACTAACATCCGCCCTCTTAAAATTGGCATCCAAGATGACCTCGTTGCTGATGAGAATATAGCTAAGAACAAAATTAAACGTGCATTAGCCTCGTATGTGCGCTCTCCAAATTACTTCAGAGCGATGAAGCTTGATGCTGATCGTATTGATTTGGCGGGCGAAGGTGCTGGTAAAGTGACAGAAGCTGAAGCTGAGTATGCAAAAACTCAGCTAAAAGAATTCCATCAGCGTCGTCGTGAAAGTCAGCGTTTGCAGGAAAAAGAGAAGAAAGATCAAGAAAAGCAAGAGAGAATGAGTAGCAAGCTAGAGATGTTGCTAAATAAAAAGGGTTGATCTCGCTTTACAATATAAAAAATCGACGCTATCAGACGTCGATTTTTTTTGTCTATAATTTGCTCTGGCACTGATAATAAAGTTAATTGTTTTATATTAGTGCGTTGTTAAGTGAGCTATCTAAGATTTTTTGGCTGTCCGTGGATGAAACCTTGCGTTGCGACAATGCCTAGTTTGTTTAGTTGTTCAATTTGCTCATTGCGCTCAACTCTTTCAGCATAACTTGGTATGCTTAAGCTATTGGCGACAGTGACTAGGCTGCCCACAAAGAATCTATCTTCTGCGTTGCTATCAATTTCCTGACAGAGAGATCCATCAATTTTAATGTAGTCTGGGTGCACTTTATAGAGGTAGCTAAAGCCGCTTGGGTGTATCCCGAAGTTATCGACACCGAAGCCAATATCCTTGCCGCTCAGTAATTGCTTGAAACTTACAACTCTATTAACATCGTTAAGTATAGAGGATTCATTCATTTCAATGTTGAGTTTCCCGTTGATGCCATTGCTTTCAATAGTCTTTAATAACCAGTTATCAAAGTCTTCAGAATGCAGAGTGTCTTGAGAAATATTGACAGTAAGGGGTTCGCTGGTAGAGTGGCTATTGAGGTGATTAATTGCATACTCAATGACAGCTCTATCAAGTGCATCTATCAATCCCAGTTCTTTGACGATACGAATAAAGCGAACAGCGGCACAAGGTTCCCCAGATTGATTGAGGATTCTCACTAGTAATTCTTTTTGCAGAATTTTTTTGCCATCACTAGCAATGGCTTCTTGGTATTGTAAGAAAAGTTTTTTGGCGTTTATAGAGTCAGCGACATAACTTCTCCAGTCAGCGGCTTCTGCTTCTGAAAGTTTGTCTGTGAGGGTCTTATGGACGCTTGGAGAATTGCTACTAATAGCCTCTTCAATACCTACTCTTGCTACAGAAAGTATTTGCGCCGCACTAGTGTCTTCATCAGAAGAGACTGTGGCAATATGCATCGGAATTTTACTGGCAGGTTCAAAGTTATAAAAATTAAATATTTCTTTGCAAGCTTCGTGTAGAGCGATGCTTTCTCGAGTGACGGTTTCGTTATTAGAGTGTGAAATTAGCATGACTAGATCGGCGCCCGATATGCGACCGACAATACTGCCAGTGTGTGTGTCACTGAGCTGTTTGAGTTTGTTTGCCACTTGTTTGATCAGGTTGCTGGCGTTCTCTTCCCCTAGAGTTTCGTTAATGAGACCAAGCTCGGTTATGTGTAAATAGAAAAGAGTACAAGGGCCTTCATCGTCTGTGTTGTCAAGTTTATTAGAAAGCTGTGCATTGGTTGCTCTGTTATTAGCTAAGTCTGTCAGTTCGTCTCTGTATGCGGTTCGGCGTAATTCTTCAATGTTTTTGCTCTGTTCATCAAACATTGTCTGCACGCGCTGAATCATACTGTTCATGGTGATCACAACGCTTTTAAGTTCTTTTGTTCTCGGGATTTTAGTGACTTCAATGTACTCTCTGTTAGCAAGTGCGCTTGCCTGTTTTTCAATGGCTTTTAGCGGGCGAAGAATGAGGCGAATGAGAGAGCTTAAAAAGATTACGCAGATCAAAGATAGTGTAATAAACCATATTAAGGTTGTTTGGGTGCCTTTCCAAAGTTCTTCATAGGCATAGCCTGCACGGCTTTTTACTGTAATAAAGCCAACTTTTGACCAAGCGTGAGTGACTTCTATTTTAAAATAGGGTGTATCGAACTCTATCAGTTTAACAAACCAGCGCGGTACATCTTCTGATATCTCTGGAGAGCGCAACGCGGTGAACAGGTCTTCTTGATCAAAATTAGTCACGGATATTTTTTCATAGTAACCACTGTCGAAAATAGCATTAACGATTGTCTCAATGCCAGCGGAATCTTCTTCTGCTATAAATGGCGCCATATATAAACCTAAGTGTGTGGCTGTATCCTCGCTGTGAGATTCTAGCTGGTTTAATAACATAGATTTTGAACTGTCTGACATTATGTAGATGGTGCCGGACACCAAACCAATCAGCACGGCAAATACCGCGGCTATTATTTGGTTTAACAAAGACATGCTTATCTCCTGAATTTCTAATACATATTATTGAGTTTTTAATTTCTTTTGTAGCTGTACCCAAGGCCCTAATCTATCTGAACTTCCGACTAGCTTGGACCTTCGTCCTTTTTTGGACAGCCAAAGATTGTCACCATTAAAGCTGTATACATGTAGTAAATCTTTCCTTTTTGATGCCTTTTTGATCTGCGGTATTAAGTTGTCAAGTATAACGGGTTCTGATCTAGGTGATTTGTAATAGGTGAGAACCATGTGGGCTTGATTGTAATCTAGGGCTTTCACATAGGCGATGCTTAATTTTGACATATCAACACCCAGAGATTTCAAGGTGTAATATTTTGCGATTGTAAAATCCTCGCAATCGCCGCCATTGGTGACCAGGAATTCGACGGGGGTAGCCCAATAATCCTTTTTCTTCCAATGTTGGATATCATCGATGAATCTTACTTTGTTAAAAAAATCGTTAACTTTTTTTAGTTTTGTCTGCTCTTTTTTACCACGTAAATCTTTCATCAGCTGTTGCCATCGTTTTAGACGCAGCTGAGCACGCTTGCCGTATTTTTGGCCCATTTGTTTGATAAAGGATGCACTGAGGTTAACGCCCGGCTCGCTCTGTACTACCAGGGGTAGAAAGAGGGCGCAAGTCATGATGATTACCAGAAGATATAGGCTTGTTAAATAATTTGCGCTGCCCTTTCCCTGTTGTGTATAGGTGCTGTTGTACACTACTAGATCCTGTTGGTAATGTTTGGGTTGCTTGACTTTTTGTTCCACAGTTAAAAATTGTTATCGATAATAACTTAATTCGGAAAAAATGGACAAGGAGATTGTTTTAACGCAACGGTCGTTCGGCTAAATATCTTTTGTCGGTCTATCGGTTTGTTTGGATGCTTTTAGTGATAAAAAGTTTCTGTAAGCGAGTGGGCATTTGTGCAAATTGTTGGTGTGCTTACTTAATATATTAGACGAAAATATAGTAAAATGAAATTTCTGAATTTAATATTTTTGTTAGATATCAATTTATAATGACTGCCATAGGAATAATGCGAAAGATTTTTTTGGGCGGCGAGGATTATCTTGGCTGGCAGCGTTTTGTTAAACAAGCCGTGCGGGCTTTCTCTGGCTAGGGCTCGCCTTAGTTTTGTAGTGCGGGTATGCTAAAGCGTAAAATATCAAAGTGGCCGAAAAAACTGTGCGCAATAAACCCTAGTAGTATAGGGCTGTGCCTAATTCTTTTCTATTAAAGGCGATTATCTTGTTGATGAAAAAATTTATATTATATAGTACCGACCACTGTCATCTGTGCGAGCTTGCAGAGGCTTTGTTGGTATCCCAGCTCAATGCTCAGTTGCATACCGTTGATGTGGTGGATATTGCAACTGATGACCTGCTGTTAGCTAGATATGGAATACGCATTCCGGTGCTGATAAATACCGATAGTAAGCGCGAGATTCAGTGGCCATTTGATGATGTTTCTCTCAAGCAATTTGTCGATGCTTAGGTTCTGTTTTCGTGTTGCTAGTGTTGTCAGTAAGGCGGCGCACTAGATAATGCCGAATGATTATCTGCGCAGATAACGAGGCGCGGGATGTAAGTTATTAAGGGTTGTGATAGTGACTAATCTATTGCTATTACGCCAAATTGAAAAGTCGTCGGCTGTTTATTTCACTGAAAGTGGCGATCTGCTCGGGTGACTGCTGTCTGAAATTTGCTATTGTTCGTGCGATATGAGGTAGATTGGCCGGTACGTTTTTGCTTTTTTTGGCTTTCCCGGTCAGTGTTCTAGGGGTTAAGTAAGGGGCATCCGTTTCAATGAGCAGGCGCTCGTCTGGAATCAGGTGTATCATTTTTTGTAATTCAACTCCTCTTCTCTCATCACATATCCAGCCTGTAATACCGATATAAAAATCTAATTCCAAATACTTCTCAAGGGCTTGTTGGCTGCCAGTGAAGCAGTGGACAACTGCCCCTGATAAGCTTTCTCTGGCTTTGTTGAGAATTTTGTACTGCCTGTCAAAAGCGTCTCTTTCATGTAAAAAAAGAGGCTTTTGGCAGTTGGCTGCAAGCTCAATTTGTACATCGAATGCTAATAGTTGTTCTTTTTCAGTGGAGAAATTACGGTTGAAATCTAAGCCTGTTTCGCCCACAGCCACGACTTTAGATTCTTGCAGTAAAGTGTTTAGCTCTGTTATTTGACTGTCTTGAAATTGGTTAGCATAATGCGGATGAATGCCAGCGGTCGCATAAAGATTGCTATGTTGTTGAGCGAGGGTTAAAGCTTGTCTGCTAGATTCAACATTAGTGCCCGTCACAATGATTTTATTGACGCCCGCATTGCTAGCGCTCTCGATAATTACAGGTATTTGAC
>Ga0105358_10000231_pt1 | contig 25763 bp, 28 predicted proteins | sample GOMGulsemesocosm_5_FD_83509 | JGI IMG/M metagenome (GOLD analysis project Ga0105358, IMG submission 83509) | Methane-oxidizing microbial communities from mesocosms in the Gulf of Mexico - GOM15C Gulf of Mexico | ecosystem: Environmental > Aquatic > Marine > Cold seeps | place: Gulf of Mexico... | reverse complement strand
TAAGTATAGGGTTGTCATTTATATCTTCTACTAATCTTCTTACAACTTTAGAAGCCCAAGTTTCATCTTTTTTTAGAATTAATCTAATAAACTTATCAGAGAGTGGATTTATTAAAGCATTTGCAGTTTTATTAATTAATATTTTTGAAGGCATAAAAATATGATCAATTTCAGCATTATCAAAAATAGAATAATCTTCCATTTCATTTTCACGAACAATTGTCATAATTTCTGGATTTAATTTCTTAGCAGTTGCTAAAACAGATAAGTTAGTAGTGTCATCATTTGTTGCAGCAATTATGGCAACAGAATCTTTAATACCAATTTCTAATAACATTTGTTTATCATCAGCATTACCAAAAGTAATATGAGACATTACATCTTTTGAAAGAGTATTTATATTACTTTTATTTATTTCAACTAACTCTACTTCAATATTATTTTCTTTTAATTTTTCATAAATCTTTTTACCCATTCTTCCATAACCACATATAATATATTTACCTTTAGGAAAAGAGGGTAGTGATACACTTAAATTATCAATTCGATAAAGCCATTTTTCGAGCTTTAATAAATTTGGGGCTATTAATGCCATATTTACTTCTGATGATATTATAGAAAAGGGGTTAGCGATTATTTCAACATCCAAATCTTTTAAATTTTCAGTGTGATTTGATGTTGTAGATTTTGCTGCAATTTTTATATGTTTATTTAATAATTTTGAAATTAAGGAAATCTTTAAATTTAAAGCATCATCTTCAAATAAAGAAACAATTGCTTTACAGTTGTATTTTTTTATTCCTGCTAATTCTAAAGCTTTTAAACTATAGTTTTCAGAGTATAAAATAGGTACAGTTGGAGTAAAACTTTCTAGAATAAGATGATTTATCTTATTTTTATCTTTTTCAATTACAACTGTTCTTAGACCTTGCTCTAAAGATTTTGTAATAATTTCACTTGTAATTTGATTATAGCCTAAAATAATAATAAATTTTTCTTTTAGATTTTTAATTTGTCTACTAAACTTTGCGCGTTCTATTTCTTGTAAAAAAAGTTTATTTTGGAGAAGAGAAACTAAAGAACCTATTCCATAGAACCATCCAAGAACAGTTAAATAAATAGAAAAAGTCACCCAAATTCTTTGAGAATAAGTAAACTCAAAAGGAGCTTCCCCAAATCCAATAGTTGTAGCCATATAAGATACAAAGTAGAAAGCATCAAATATTCCCATATGATAAGGATTACCCTCAGCATCTACTCCTTCAATTAATAATAAACCTGTAATTGAAATTGTATAAGTTACAATAATTACTAAAAATGGCATTCGCATTTTATGTAAAATAATAAATAAAGAGCTATTTTCCAAAATTAAAACCTATACTTATCTTTTTGACTTTAATGTATCACCAACATATAATGATACGGATACGATATTTGCCAATAATGCTCCTCCAGATAAAGAAACAATTGTTCCAATCACCTCAGCATCTACAACATAAACATAAGCAGCAACTGTCCATATAATTGCTGCAACTATTAGTTGGATATCAGCAACTAAAGATGTTGCTAATAAAACAGAACCCATTTGAGTTTTATCACCAAGTTTTAGTGTTGTTGCAATTACATTAATAATAATTGCAGCAAATAATTCATATTTACTATGAGATTCTAAAGCATGCATATCTCCATAAAAAAATCCAAAGTTAACTGTCATTGCTAAAATAATAAAAAAGCCGGAAATTACCTTATCCAAGTTCATGGTATTCATCCTCTAAATCTTTCCCAATATCAAGTCTTCTTTTAAATACATTATCAATATTATCATGAACTTTTGAATTTTTATCTAAGAATAATATTCTATGTTTATTTAATTGATTGATATTTTTTAAACCCATAATTGCAAGCATTCCCTTAACACTTTTTAATAAATTATTATGATAATTTCTTACTTTTTTAGCTTGCTTATATACAAAATATTTTTTTCTCTTACTCTTATCTTGAGTAGCAAGTCCTACTGGACAAATATGACCTGTGGTACCTGAACAATATCTAGCTCTAATACACCCTGCACTCATCATAAATCCACGTGCAATTTGAATGAAATCTGCACCTAGTGCCATAATAACAATAATATCATCAGGAGTTAATACTTTTCCACTAGCGATTAATTTTACCTCTTCTCTAATACCATGATCTTGTAATACTTTATCTGCTAAATAAATTGAATCTCTAATATTTAATCCAACTCTTTCCATCATTTCAATAGGAGCAGTAGCACTTCCTCCTGAACCTCCATCAATGGATAGAAAATCAGGATATCTAGTATCCCCTATTTCAATTCTTCTTTTTATTTCAGCAGCATATGGTTCAATATTTTCTAAATCTGAAATTACAATTTTAATACCTACTGGTTTATCTGATAATTCTTGTAGTGTTCCAATAAAGTCAAATAATTCTTCTATTGTATTAGCATAAGGAAATCTATTTGGTGAAAACACATCCTTATATGCTTCAACATTTCTATAATAAGCAATTGCAGGAGTTACTTTATGTGCAGCTAATTTACCACCTGTTTGTTTTGCACCTTGAGCTATTTTAATCTCAGTCATCTTACAAAACCTCATAGTCTTAGCATATCTATCAGGATCAAAATTCCCTTCTTTATCTCTTGCACCATAAAGTCCAGAACTTAATTGCAAAATAATATCTGCCATATCTTCAGGAACTTCTTGAGGGAAATCACTAAGAGGAGCATCCCAGTTTATTCTATGAAATAATTGTGATTTCAAATCAAATACATATGTTTCTGCTTCTTTGTCTTTACCAAAAACTAGACTTCTATACACATCTGCAGCCATTGCACCATTGAAAAAGAAACTTACTAAATCTTTTATCTTCTTAGCAAAAACATTTCCGTTAACAATCTTCATATATTCAGGTTTATACTCTTGATGTGTAATGAAAAAATTAGAAGTAACTCCACCTTCTCCTGAATTAATAGGAAAACCTCCCATATGAGCACCTCTTACAAAAGCTCTTGTACCTTCAGGAGAAATTGATCCATCACTCATAGCAGATCTGGCAATAATTGTTTTTGCTATATATGGTTTTTTTCTACTTTTACCAAACGTTACTTCAAAATCTTGATCAACTTCATCATCATTCAATACTATATTTGCATGTCTAATCATAAACTTCGGCTTAGGTAAAGGTTGAGAAGGAGAAAATGATGCATAATTTGGAACATCATTAGCAGCTTTGTAAACCCAGTCCAATTTATCTTTTGATTCATAAAATTTCTCATCACCAAAATATTGTCTAAAAGGTTCTCTTGCTTCTTCAAATACATATCTAAGTCTTCCAATAATTGGATAGTTTACTAATAGTTGATGATCTCTTTGAACATATTTATCATGTATGTACCATGCAAAAATTATTATCCAAAATAAAATCCATCCTACAGTACTTAATTCTACTTCCATTCTATATCCTTTTTAGCTTTTTTTACTAGATACTAAAAGCCCACTTAAAACTATAAGTAGTATACCAAAAGAAATCCAAATATCCGGAAGCTTATCACCTAAAATAACTCCTAAAATAATTGAAAATATAATATTTGAATAAGAGATTGTTCCAATAATCCCTGCTTTAGCACATGAGTAAGCTTTTGTCATATAAATTTGTGCCATAGTGGCAAAAATACCTAATAAAACAATAGAATACCAATCATCTGGTTGGGGCATTACAAAAGGTGCAAATAAGAAATCTAAATTAGGATTTACATAAAAAGAACCAATGATTAATAATATAGATGGGCCAATTGTTCCTATTATCATAAAAGACAATACTATTGCTCTTGAATCATAAAATTTTCGCAGTTCCCTTATTGATGTATATGCTAATCCAGCACCCACCCCACATAGAATTCCTAAGTAATCTGTTTTTTCTAAATTATCAGGATTAAACCCTGTCATAAAAAGTATTCCTATAAAACCTACAAAAACACCTATCCAACCTTTTAAACCTAATTTCTCTTGTACAAATAAATATGCAAAAATTGCAGAAAAAATCGTAGATGTTTTTGAAAAAGTCATGGCCTCAGCTAGAGGAATTTGTGAAATATTATAAAAGAAAAATAACAATGCAATAAATCCTGCTATCCCTCTAAACACTAGTAGCCAAAACTTACCTCCAACTTGAATTAAAGGTTTTCTGTAAATTGAAATTAAAATTAAAAAAACACCAAAAATATTTCTAAAAAAAACGACTTCTATCGAGCTCATTGAGTCACTTAATTCTTTTGCAACTGCTCCCATAAAAGCAAACAGCAAAGAAGCAAATATCATGTATTTAGCACCTTGAAGTACTTGATTATCCATTATTATTCCTAAAATTAAAATCGCAATTGTATTCCTATATATATTAAAGAAAGATTATTAGATTTATTATTTAAAGCATACTTTAGATAAAATATCTACTTTATATACAATAACAATATATTTATAGTAGGAATAATATGGAATATTTAAAAATTCTTGGAAAAAATAAACTTTCAGGTGTTGTTAGCATTTCAGGTGCAAAAAATGCTGCTTTACCTTTAATAGCATGTACGATTTTAGCAAAGAATAAAATTAAAATGGGTAATTTACCAGATGTTGTGGATATCAATACTTTTTTAAAACTTATTGATAAACTTGGTGGAACTTTTAATAAAGAGGGTAGCACTGCAAATATATGTACATCAACAATTGATAAAACAACAGCTACTTATGACATTGTAAAAACCATGAGAGCTTCTATTTTAGTGTTAGGACCAATTCTTGCAAGATTTGGACATTGTGAAGTTTCACTTCCAGGTGGTTGTGCAATAGGTCAAAGACCCGTTGATTTACATTTAAAAGCATTAGAACAAATGGGTGCAAAAATTGTAATTAATCATGGTTATATAGAAGCATCAGCACCAGAAGGTTTAAAAGGTGCAAAAATTGTATTTGATAAAGTAACTGTTGGTGGAACTGAAAATATTGTTATGGCAGCAGCATTAGCCCAAGGTATTACTACAATTGTAAATGCAGCTAAAGAACCTGAAATTGTTCAACTTTGTGAAGTAATTGCAAGTGCTGGAGTTAAAATAGAAGGTATTGGTACTTCAACATTAAAAATCATAGGAACAAATCAAGAGCTTCTTGAGATAAAAGATTTTAACGTGATTCCTGATAGGATTGAAGCTGGTACTTATATGTGTGCAGCAGCAATTACAAATGAAAAAATAAAAATCAATAATGTTATTCCATTACACTTAGATGCAATTACTTCTAAACTTGAAGAAATGAATTTTGAAGTATTACAAGATGAAACAAGTATTACAATTCTTCCTACAAATGAAATAAAGCCTGTAAATATAATTACAAGTGAATATCCAGGTTTTCCTACAGATATGCAAGCACAATTTATGGCATTAGCAACACAAGCAAATGGAACAAGTACTATTGATGAAAGATTATTTGAAAATAGATTTATGCATGTTAGTGAATTATTAAGATTAGGTGCTGATATTCATGTAAATGGAAATACTGCAACAATCAATGGAAAAGGTGGAACACTTGATGGTACTGATGTAATGGCTACAGATTTAAGGGCTTCTTCTGCTTTAGTGTTAGCTGCACTTGTAGCAAATGGTGAAACAAATATTCATAGAATTTATCATCTTGATAGAGGATATCAAGACCTTGAAGGAAAACTTACAAAAATTGGTGCTGATGTAAAAAGGTTTACGGAATAGCACATCATTTATAATGATAAGTTAAAAAACTATTAACTTATCATTTTTTTAAGTATAAATTAAATAAAATCATAACAATTATACAAAAGGTGAAACTATTAATATGAAACTAGAAATCTCTTTATTTAAATTTGACAAAAACTCTGATTATTTACCATTTTACACTAAACATTTTTTAAAAATCAATAATGAAATTATTCTATTAGATATTTTAAATACAATCAATATTGAAAATCCATTTGGATATGAAAATGATGAGGATTTTAATCTTGTTGTAAATGGAACATATTTAAAAGCATCTACACAAATCAATGACTTAGTTAAAAACTTTGGAAAAGATTTAACAATTGAACCAATTTCAATTAGAAGATCTGGAAATGACTTGATAATTAATGATGATGACTTTAATGAAAAATTAAATATCTTAAATGATTTTATATCAGAAGAGGACAAGATTAATTATTCAAATTTAAAACAATATTATTATGCCTCAAATACATTAAATCATAAAAGTGATTATATTGGTGATGCTATTTTAATTTTAGCAAATGATTTAATTGAAGCAGATAATTCAAATGAGAAAGCAATACTTGATATATTAAAGCAAGAAGAAATTGGAGCTTCATTCCATACAAATTTAGAAAACAGAATACTTAACTTTGATAATTCAATTGAAGAAAAAATAATTAACATTCAAAAAAAGCTTAACTTGTTAAATAAAGATGAAGAAAAAAACTTTAGAGTTAATAATACCCTAATTATTAATTTTGGAAAACTAAAAGAAAAAACTGAAATTAAACATGATTTTAAAGATTTTAATATTGCATATTATTCTTCAAATACTTGCAATCAAGCAAGTTCTTTATTAAATCAATTAAATGCAAATATTTTAAATTTAGAAACTTTAAAACTAGACTTAGCAAAAAATACATTTAATAAAAATCAGGATATTACTTACTGTGTAGCTACAACAATTTTACTAGATGCATTTGATAATAATGCAGATTTTTTATTAGTTGATAATGATGATGATTTTTATATTTTTGATTACAATAGAAAAGCTTTAGAAAAATGTTCCGGAAGAGAAGTTATTCTACCAGTTATTCATGTAAATGAATTGCAAAAACTAGCTACAGGCGAGCATAAAGCTGCTAATGAAACATTATCTAAACATCAAATTAATCCTGAAATAATCTAAAGTTTAATAAAAGTGTTATTAGATACAACTTTCGTAATCTTTGCTACTTTATTAACAGCTTGCTTAATACCTCTTTATATTTATAGGCAAAGAATTTTTTCTTTTGCTTATAAAACAGGTGATTTAGAGTTTTTTATAAAAGACTTAAAATTACATATGCAAAAAGAACATCCTAAAATGACTTTTGATTACTCTATAATAGAAAAAACTTCAGGTGAAAAAGATATTAGAATTAGAGAAATTTTAATAGCTGAAGATATAATAAGTCAATTTTATTATTATGAATATGAAAAAAATACACAAAAAGCACTTGCTAGAGAAAAACTTTGGACAGGCTACGAAGAAAAATCCTTTTCAAATCCTAAAACACCTATCGATTGGCAAGAAAGACGTGAATTAGCTTGGCAAAGAGATGAAAATAAATGTAATAGATGTGGAACAGATATGAAATTAGAAGATGTATTTACTACATTTGCCAAAGATATTGCTAAAGGTGGTGGATATAACTTTGAAAATATCATCATCCTATGCTCAGATTGTAATAAAGTATTAAATACTAAGAATCCAAAAAATACTATCGCTTCATTACATTTAAATGATGAGCTTATGAAGTATGTTACAAGATAGTTTACTTTTTTATTAAAAACTTAGCTACGAACTTTTTTTCATTTTTAAACTTACACCAAGAATAATTATTACAGTACTCAATATCTATTAAAGTACCTTTACTTAATACCTCAACTACTTTTGCATTAGGGAAAGCACCTGAACGTATGTTTGCAGAATTTACTTTTATTTTATATTGTTTTGTATTTAACTTAGAGTTCACATTCTTTTTATTTAATAAGAATTTATTAATTTGATTTTTTAAAAAACTAACTTCATCTTTTAAGAGTGAAATCTCATTCTTTATATTTTCATCAATACCAACAACACTTTTAGAATCATTACTTAAAATTCTTTTATCTTTATATAATTCCCTCATAATTATTTCAATTTTAGAATTTAGTTTTTGTAATTCTGTTTCATTCAAATCAGATTTACTTTTTGTAATATCAACATCTTTTAGCAAAGATTCAAACCCTATTTTAAATAAGAAAAGTTCTAACTCAGAAGTTTTTACAACATTAGTTTCGCTTGCAATTAAAATATTTATACTTAATAAAAAACATACTATTAATTTCATTTATTCCTCTTTTATATTTATAAAAATTTGTAAGTGTTAAAAACTATTCTTACTTTATTTTTTTGTTTTAAAATAAGCACATAATTTTTATTAGCATTTTCAATATTTTCTTTTACTTCGAAATATTCGACATCCTCTAATAAAATATCAATAAAAGAATAATCAAAAAAACCTATTGCTGTTTCTTCCAAGTTAAACTTATCTTTACTTTCTATTCTAATCAATTTATTACTTGAAGATATCATATATGTAATATGATTAAAAAAAGGATTATGATAAGTATTTGAACTTTCAAATCTTAGTAATGAATTTTGTTCATTATCAAGTTTTATATCTATTTCATTTCTTGATTCTAATATATCTTCAAATAAAATATCATTTAATTCATTTTGATATTTTATTTCTTGGGTATGAGTAGCAAATTGTTTATTTGAAAGCTTAGTTTGATCTAATGTTTTATATAAAAAAATCAATAAAATCATAAAAAGAGAGATAGATATAATAACTTCCAATAAAGTAAAAGATTTTTTCATCTTTACAACTCAATTTTAAAAGTATAAATATACTTTTTAATATCATCTATTGAATATAAAGTTGAATTTGTTATTATCTTAAAATTTACTAACTCATTATTATAATCTTTTGAATCTATTTGACTATTTTTAACTTTGATTTTTATTGATTTTAATTCTTTTCTTATATCATCATTTTTAAAATGATAAATATCATCTAAAAAAATATTTTCACTCTTTTTATTTTCATTATTCATATTAATTGATAATCGTATATAATCACTTAGTTTAGTTTTTTCATTACTTTTATTTACAAGAAAAATATTATCACTTTTCACTTGTAATAAAGTAATCATTACAACACTTAACATCACAATTGCAATAATTACTTCCATTAAAGAGAAAGACTTTTTCATTACTATTTTAAACCAATTCTCACTGCTTCTGAAACTGAAGTATCTCCATTTTCAAGCATTTGCTTTAGTTGTTTATCTAAAGATATCATTCCATTTTTAAGTGCTAATTTCATTAAGGTATTATCATCAACGTCAGTTTTTAAATACTCTTTAATCTCCTCATCAATTATAAATAACTCTCCAATTGCAATACGTCCAGAATAACCTGTAAAATTACAATCTTTACAACCATTTGGCTTATAAAGTTTTCTATTATCTTGTAAAGAAAAGAGTTCATAAGATGCATCTGAGTCATCTTCACATTTACAAGAAATACAAAGTTTTCGAACTAACCTTTGCGCTAAAACAGCAAGTAATGATGAAGAGATTAAAAACTTTTCAACTCCCATATCAATTAACCTGGTAATTGCTGCAGGAGCTCTATTTGTATGTAGTGTAGAAAATAACAAGTGTCCAGTCAAAGCTGATTGAACTGCTATTGAAGCTGTTTCTTGATCTCTAATCTCACCTAACATTATGATATCTGGATCTTGTCTTAAAATTGAACGTAGACCAGAAGCAAAAGTAAGCCCTACTTTTGGATTAACTTGAATTTGTGAAAATTCATTTGATTTATATTCAACAGGATCTTCAACTGTAATAATATTTTTTTCTTCACTTACTACTTGATGTAAAAGTGAGTGAAGAGTAGTCGATTTACCACTTCCTGTAGGACCTGTTACTAATACCATACCATAAGAAGTTTGTAAGACTTTTTCTAATTCGTTTGTAATATATGAGGGAAAACCAAGATTTCTGACAGATAAGATATCTTCACTTTGCATTAAGATTCTCATAACAACTCTCTCACCATAAAAAGTAGGAAGAATAGAAACCCTTATATCTAAAGTTTTACCTGCAATTTTAATAGCAGTACGTCCATCTTGAGGAATTCTTTTTTCAGAAATATCTAAATTTGAAATAACTTTAATTCTTGAAATTACTAATGACATAATATTTTTATCAAGTTCTATATGCTTAACTAAAACGCCATCAACCCGATATCTTACTTCTGCTTTAAATTCATGCATTTCAATATGGATATCTGAAGCTTTTTTCTTTATTGCTTGATAAAACAGTGAATTTACAAATTTAATTATTGGAGCAGATTCTTCAGAAGTTAAAATATCACTTCCAACTTTTAAAAATTCACTTACAGAGAAGTCTTCATCTTCAATTGTAGCATCTTCTTGTTCTTGTTGAATTTCGCTCATCTCTTTATCAGTTTTTATTTCTAAAAATTTATTATAAAGTCTTTCATAAGATATATCATTTAAAAAAACTACTTCATATTCATATTCAAATTTTGAAAGATAATCAAAAGAAACACTCATATAATCTCTTGATAAAGCAATCACAACTTTCTCATCAATTTTTGAAAAAAGAACATAACTCTTTAATGCAAGAGAATAATTTTCAACTTCATAAGGGGATAAGTTTATATTATGTAATTCTTGAATATTCATCTAGTTTCCTAACATCTCAGCTACTCTTTTTTCATGCGTACTTCTTTTGTCTATAATTTCAGTAGACTTATCTTTTATTTTGCCTTTAGCAATATTAAGTTCTCTCTCTAAAATTTCAATTTTTTTATTAAACTCATTATCTTCATCAATTTGTTTTATTTGATTTTCTTTTAATCTAATTAAAGATTTTTTTAAAAATTTATCTTCTAAGCGTTTAAGTTGAGATAATTGATTTCTTACAAAAGTTAAGTCTTTTGATTTTGGTATTATATATGGTGTTATTATAATTACTAACCTTCTTTTTCTTACAGCAGTAGAATCATGTTTGAATAAATTACCAAGAAGAGGGATATTTCCTAATAAGGGAATTTTATTTTCTGTACTTTCTTCTTTATCTTCTATTAAACCACCAAGAATTACAGATTCTCCATTATTAACAATAGCAGTTGTTTTAACTTCTTTTTTAGTTGTATCGGCATTTCCACTAGTAGTATCCGTACTATCTACATCTTCAAGAATAGTATGTATTTCTAAAGTAACTTTATTATCATTTGAAATTCTAGGCTTTACAGTTAAAGTTAAACCTACGTCTTCACGTTCATAATTATCATTTGTAGTTCCACCATCAGTAACAGTTGATGAAGTTTTAATAGATATTGTAGAACCCACATAAATCGAACTTTCTTTATTATTTATAGCTAGAATTGAAGGTTCAGAAACTATATCTAAAGCACCATCTTTATTAAGCAAACTAATCGAAGCACCAAGTGCTAATCCTGAAGTTAATGTTGGAATAGTTAATCCTATTGATGTAGTATCAAAAGCTAATCCTGATCCACCATTTAAACTAGATGAAAAAGTTCCTAAACCACTAGAACCAGATGTTCCACCTAAAATACCATATTTAATTCCAACTTCATCAACTAAATCATCACTAACCTCAATAATTTTAGCTTGTACATAAACCTGAGCTTTTTCTTTATCTAGTTCTAAAAGAATAGCTTTTATATATTCTATTTCATTTGATGGCCCCATTAATACAATTGAGTTTGATTCTTCATCAACAGATGATAATGGTTTTTCATTTGGGTCTAAATATTTTTTCTTACCAATAATTCCATCAATTATTTTGATTACATTTTTTGCTTCAACGTTTTTTAAAGAGTGAACCTCAACAACTCTCTTTATTAAGGAATCATTTTGATCAATTTTCTTAACGTAATTCTTTAAATAATTAATATTTTGTTTCTTACCAACAATTACTAAAGAATTATTATCAGCATTTGCAATAATAGAAACTTTTTCAGTTTCTATTTTATCGTTAAAAACTGATTTTGATAGTGCATCTAAACTCTTTTTTGCTTCACTTGCTTTTATATTTTTAAGTTCAAGTATTTGAATACTTTTTTTAGCTCCATAAGTCATAACACTTACAACTTTTTTGATTGTTTTTATATTATCTTTAAAGTCTGTAATAACTAATGTATTTGATTCTTTATTTGTAACAAGCTTTCCAGTCTTTGAAACTAAATGTCTTATTTTTGAGGCTATATAATCAGCATTAGCATTATGAACAGAAAATATTTCAGTTACCATTTGATAATAAAGCTTTTCTTGATTTCCATTTAATACAGGAACATTATTCTTTGCGCTTTCTGATAATTTTACTATTCTCATAATATCATCACTTTGAACAATAGTAAATCCCTTTGATTCTAGTGAGTAAATTAATATTTTTACTAATTCTTTTTTTTCTAAAGGTTTAGTAGAAATAAAATCCACATTTCCTTTTATCACTTGAGTTACCAAAATGTTTTTATCAATGATTTTTGATGTAATTCTAACTAAATCCATAATCTTTAAATCTTTAAAATTTATATTTATTTTTTCATCTGCTTGTGATACAAAATTTAGTAAAAAAACTAAAAGTACAACTTTAATCAATCTCATAATTCAACTCCAATATTTCATTATTTCGCAAAATTTCTAAATTTAAATATTTTGTATTACTGATATTATTATAAACTTTAAAAGCATCTGAATAAGATGTTAATATATTATTATTTATAGATTTTATAATATCATTCTTTTTTAAACCAAGTTTTCCAAAAATGGAATCTTTTGCAACTCTTACAACTTTAAATCCATCTATTTTATTATCGTTTCTAATTTCATTTATAGATATATCATTCCAAACTTTATCAATATCATTAACATAAGAGTTTATATAATCTCTTTTTACAATAACGCTATTCCCATCAACAAAAATATTTTCTTTTATATTATTGATATTGCTAGTCATATTATATGTCACTTTTTCATTTATTTGTTTAATATCCAAACGATATTCTTTTGCTTGTTTTTCTAAAATTACATAATTTTTATAAAGTTTTGTAAGAATATACCCATCAATTTCTTCAAATTGAGAAAGAATATAACTTTTATTATCTTGTTTGTTTTCAATAGTTATCCAGCCACTATTTAATGTAGTTGAATAGATAGCTTTTAAAATATATTTAGAAAGAGTCTCTTGTTTAACTTTTTTCTTTCTAATAATAGTTTTTGCATTAGAATAAAAACCATCATATTTTTTATACGATAAGGATTGAGTTGAATTATCTATAAAATCCACTCCATTTCTTGGCAATAGAATAAAGATTATTGTTGAAATCAAATATGCTATTAATAGAATAAAAGCATATGGGATTAATTTTTGAATTAGTTTATTAAAATCTATATTCATAATTATATCTCCCCTCTTTTAATTTCATATTTTTTAATACTTTTATATATTTTCGTTTCATTTCAGAAGAAGGATCTAGATTTAAAATCAAAACTCTGTTTAGCAAATCAATTTTCCCATTTAATAAACCAAAATCTCCAAGAGAAGAGATATTTATATTCTGGTAGTCTAATACTGAATGTTTTAATTCAATATTTTTAATAAATGGAGGGAAAAATGATGATAAACTTTCTAATAATTTAACATCATTAACTTCAACTTTTGAATATACAAGTAATGAAAAAAAGTTTATATCTCTAATATTTACACCCTTAACTTCATTATAAAAAACATTTGCATTTTTAATGTCTAAACTTAAAAGTTTTTCATTTCTTTTTTCATCTGAAATTATAATATTTTGCTGTGACAACTTTTGTTCTAATAAATTATATATAGATTCTTTTGGTAAAAATATTAGAAGAAATAAAATAAAAAATAAAAAATAAATACATAATTTAAAAATCTTCTTCATTAGTTAATTCCTATTTCTACGTTAATAAAACTTTTTTCTATTTCAAGTTTCTTTATAATTAGTTTTTTATTTAAAAGCTTATTTAAAAATGCATTTAATATCTTTTGATCAGATGATAGTATTTTAACTTTTACACTATTTTTCGTTTTTGCTCTTAAAACTTTCTGATTTAGAAATTTACGATTTTTTAAAATATTGTCCAATGTTTTACTTACAAATATCTCATTATTCCAAGACTCTTTATATAATTTGTAATCTTTTGCTTTTTTAATTATTAAATTTAATTCATCTTTCTTTTCTATAAGTATTATCTTTTCATTATTTAAAACATAAAAAGATATAAATAAAATTGTTAAACTCAAAGCAATTAAATATAAGGGATTTATTCTCTTCATAACTTAACCTGTACTTCAATATTTAAAGCTTTTGCTCTACTTGAAATGATCTTATATTTTTTTAATATAAACTTTTCTACTCTTACTTTATCACTATTTTTAAAATTTAGAGTTACTATATTTTTATTTAAATTTATTTTATTTAATTTAAATGTCTTATTTGATAGTAAATATTCTAAAAAATCTCTTTTTTGAATATCTTTATTTGCTATTGATTTATATTTATTTAAAATTGAAGTAACTTGTAACATACTTGATGGTAAATTACTTAAATTTTTTTCAATCTGTATTTGCTTATCAAGTTCATTAATTTCGGCTTTATAATCATATACTTTGTAAATATTAATAACACAAACACATAAAATAATTGCTAAAATTGAATAAAATTGCTTTGTAGATAAAACATTATTATATAGTTTTATATCTACTTTATTTGAAGATAATTCCAGCTTATTTATATGTTCATTTAAATCAACACTATTTAATGCAATTGAACTTGGAACTTTTATTAAAATATTATCAAGTGTATATAAAAAGCTTTTATTATCAAAACTAAATTCTTCTAAATTTTTACACTCATTTTGCGCAAAATAAACACTATCTACTAAAGCTAAAGATATTCCTGATTTTTTAATTGCTTCATATATAGTTTTATTAATATAAGCAAAACACAAATATTTATTATCTCCAAGTTTTATTACTTGATATGATAATTCAGAAATATCACTTAATATATCTTCAAATAAAGTTGGTAATACATGTCGTGCATATGTAATATTTTTAACAGGTATATCAAATATTCTAACCCAATATAATTCAGGGGATAATATAATATCAACTTTTTCAATACTAGTAATTTTAGTATTTGTTGATAAAAAGACTTTTTTGTTATTACTTGAAACTAGACTCAAAATATTTCACCGCTCCTTTTTCATTAAGAATATAATAAGCCTTAGCAAAGTCATCTAGATAATTAACTTTTATAAAAAACTCATATAATTTTTCATCTTTATTTTTCTTAATAAAACCTAATTTATCTTTAATATTTAGAATTTCATTATTATAAGTTTCTTTAATAAATAAATTAATTATATCATTACTTTGCTTATTGTTTTTTATAAAACTTTCACTCTCTTTATTAATACTTTTATACTCTTCTTCCAAGGTTTTAAAAATATATCTAAAAGTATCAAAGTTACTAATTCCATTCTCAAAAAATAGAGTATTTATCTCTTCATATATTTTAATATCATTTTGAGATAATAAGTTGATGTTAACTCTATCATACTCTTTTATAGTAAAGAAAATTGAAATATTTTTTATATTGAAAGAAATATATTCAGAACCTAATTCATTTATAATAGTATCAATATTTTCTTTATTTTCTAAAAAAATTTTACTTATTTCAATTTGTATATTCTTAATAGATGTAAGTATTTGTACTTTATTTATTTTATGATTTTTTTCATTTATAAAAGAATTTGAATCTTCTAAATTCTTTAAAATTAAAACAGACAAAGCTGAAATAAAAAAAAGAGAAATTAGTAAAACAATAGATTTTCTCATATTAACTTAGGTTCATTGAGAAAATTGGTAGTAACATTGAAATAACAATAAAACCAATTGTAATACCAACAAACAACATAAATATAGGTTCTAATAAAGCTAAAAAGATATCAGTTTTATCTTTGTTCGATTCATTGTATAAAGTTGCTAAATTACTAAGTATTTCAGATAACCTACTCGTATCTTCACCTATTGCAATTGAATGAATAAATGCTTCATCAATCTTATATATTTTATTTGTACTTAATAAAACTGATAATTTTTTACCTTCAACTACACTTTTAGAAGCTTCCACAAAAACCCTTTTAATTACAGAGTTTTTTAATATATTTGCACTTAAGTTTATACCTTGAACAATTGGAACACCTGATTTAATTAAAATAGAATTCATATATGAAAACCTTGCGAGTTCACCTTGTTCAATCATTGTTGAAAAAAATGGCAGTTTTAAGACAAACTTATCAAAGCCATATTTAAAAACTTTTGAATTTTTTATTAAGAATAAAAAAGTAACTATTAATGCAAAAACAACAGCTAGAATATACATATAATTATTTGAGAAAAAATCTCCTAAGGCAATCACTACTTTTGTACTTTCTGGTAATTCTTGATCTATTTGAGTAAAGATATCAGTAATTTTTGGAACTATGAAACTTAACATAAAACCAAGCATAAAAAAGGATATAAAAAGGATAAATAAAGGATAAGCTAAAGCTGCACTTACTTGTTTTTTTATTCTATCTTGTTCTTTTAAAAATATTGATAATTCTAATAAAACAGATTCTAATAAACCACCATTTTCACTAATTTTTATAGATTGCTTATAAAACTCTGGAAGATTTACTACATTTTGTGAATCAAGAGCAACATAAAAATTTTTACCTTCATCTAAATAAGTAGAAATTGATTCAAAAAAGGAGTTTAAACCTTTATCATCTTTATATCTTTGTTTTAGTAAATTTATTGCAGATATTAAAGAAATTCCTGAGTTTAAGTAAATACTTAAATCTCTACTTAAATAAGACAATACAGATAAGCTTAAAGTTCTTTTTCTTTTAAAAGAAAATTTTGAAAAGTTAAAATCTTCTTCGTACAAAGATGTATATAGTATATTTTTTGCTTTTAATTTAGATTTTGCCTCAACTAAATTTAAAGCTTCTATTTTTGATTTTAGTTTTTTTCCATTGTGATCAAAACCTTGATATTTAAAAAGCATCTTGAACCTCTAGTTGATTTGTATTAAAAGTTTCAAAAACATCTTGAAGTGAATTATAAACTTTTATTTCATTAAAAATTGAATTAATCAAATATACTTTATCATCTAAAGTATCAATAATTATATCATTAGATTTATAATCACTATTTATTTTTAACTCAAGGAATACATCTTCACTTATATTATTTATATCAATTGACTCATAATCAATACTTTCTTCTTCTTTTTGATATTTATAAATATCAGGTTTATTTTTAAATAAATTCTCTATTTTTATATTTTCATCAATTTTGTTATCAATTTTTATATAACAAGTTAATTTTTCATTTATACAAACTAGTGTTAACTCATCTTCAAATTTAAAATTATCAACTAAGTATTTTTTTATATTTATAAAAGATATCTTTTTTTTATCATTAGTAATTTTAAAATTTGAGTTTGAAAAAATCACATAATAAGAAGCAGACATTAAAATGATTACAATCATAAGTTCAATTAAAGTAAAGCAAGGTTTTACTCTAATTAAACTCATCTTTATTTATTACACTTTGAGTAATAAATATCATCTTTTGTACTCTCTTTTTTATCAGAACCCATTGAAATTAAATCAAAAGTATCTTCATTCTGAATATAAATAAATTTATTGCCCCAAGCATCTTTTGGTAATTTATCATCTTCAAAATATTTCTTTTCGATTAATATATTTAATCCCTCTTCTGTTTGAGGATAAGATGAAGTATCAAGCTTAAACATTTTTAATGTTTGCGCAATACTTTTCATTTGAATACATACAATTTTACCTTTGGCTTCTTCACTTTTCCCAGTAAGATTGGGTAATACAAAAGCTGCTAATAATCCTAAGATTATAATCACAACCATTAATTCCATTAAGGAGAATGCTTTCTTCAAATTAGTGCCTTTGTTTTTTATTATTATAATTAAAAACACATAAAGAATCACTGTTTTTAGGTAATTTAGAAGCAACCATAATAAGAATTTATAATAAAATTTTTATTGAGTTCTTATATTTATTGGAAGTTTTAGTAATAGTTTATCCCATTCATTTGTAGTTAATTCAATATTTAAGGTAATACTAGTTAAAAATTCTTTTGACTTTACCTTGATATTTTCTTGTTTTAATAAATATTCCAGCTTTGATAATTCAGAATATTCACAAAAAAGTTGTTTATTCATAAGCTTTTTATACTCATATAATTCACTTATATTTATAAGTTCATTTACACTTGCTGAATAAGCACGCACTAAACCACCAGTTCCAAGTTTAACTCCACCAAAATATCGTACAATTATTACTGCACTGTTTATTATCCCTGCACCTGATAAAACTGCTAGTGATGGCTTACCTGAAGTTCCTCTGGGTTCTCCATCATCACTACAATTTTCTACAATCTGATCAAATTCATTTAAATATCTGTAGGCATATACAAAATGTCTGGCTTTTGAGTGTTCTTCTTTTAATTTATTCATGACTTCGTTAAATTTATCATAAGGCATAAAATATGCAATAAACTTGGATTTCTTTTCTTCATAACAATTATTAAATTCATTTTGAATGTATTTCAATATATTTCCCACTAAATAGTCTAAATAGAAGTATATATAAAGTAGTCTTGATAAAAATTTAACTATAATTGCGAAATGAGATTAGATCAATATATAACAACAAATTATAATATTCAAAGTAGAAATAAAGCTGCTGAATTAATTAAACAAGAAAAGATTAAAGTTGATAGTAAAATAATTACAAAAGCATCATTTGATGTAAGTGAATTATCTAAAATTGAAATACTTGAGGATGATTTTTTTGTAAGTCGTGCAGCTTATAAACTAAAGTATTTTTTAGAAGAAATACCTAGTTTAAAACTTCAAGATCAAAATAGTTTAGATATAGGGAGTAGCACTGGTGGTTTTACACAAATACTTTTAAATAATGACGTAAGAAAAGTAACTTGTGTTGATGTTGGTTCAAACCAATTACATGAGAAAATAAAAAATGAAGATAAAATTTCATTTTTTGAAAATACTGATATTAGAAATTTTAAATCTACAGAAATATTTACATTAGTTACTTGTGATGTATCATTTATATCAATTTTATATATCATTGAAGATATCAATCGTTTAGCATCAAAAGACATTATTATTCTTTTTAAGCCTCAATTTGAAGTTGGAACAAACGTAAAAAGAGATAAAAAAGGTGTTGTAAAAGACAAAAAAGCAATTATTAAAGCTAGAGAAAAATTTATAAACTACACTACACAATTAAATTGGGAATTAAAATACTCTTCAGTTAGTAAATTACAAGGAAAAGATGGAAATGAAGAAGAACTTTTCTACTTTAGTAAATAAAAATACAATAACATCTTTAGCCATTGGTGGGTTTGATGGAATGCACGCTGCGCATCAAGAACTATTTAGTCAGCTAGATGATAATGGTGGAATTTTATCAATTGAATCAGGATATGCAACGCTTACTCCTAAAAAATATAGACAAGAGTATTCAAAATATCCAATTTACTATTACGTTTTAAATGAAATAAAACATTTAGAAGGTAATAAATTTATTGAGCTTTTAAACCAAGAATATCCAAAACTAAAAAGAATAGTTGTGGGTTTTGATTTTTGCTTTGGTAAAAATAGGGGCTATTGTATTCAAGAGCTGAAAGAAGTGTTCAAAGGAGATGTTGTTGTTATTAATGAATTCCAAATAGATAATATATCTGTTCATTCAAGAATAATTAGAGAGTATATATCAAACGGTGATTTAATAACTGCAAATAAACTTCTTAACAAAGAGTATAAAATTTATGGAACTCAAATAAAAGGTCAAGGTCTAGGTGCTAAAAGTTTTGTACCAACTATAAATTTAAAAGTCGAATATTTTTTATTACCACAAGTTGGTGTTTATATTAGTAAAACTATATTAAATAATATTGAATATAATTCAATTACATTTTTAGGACATAGAGTCACTACAGATGGTTCATATGCAATTGAAACACATATCTTTGATGAAGATATAATCAATGATGATTATGAGATAGAGATTAAGTTTTATAAGAAGTTAAGAGATAATAAGAAATTTGAAGCTTTCCAAGAATTAAAAGAGCAGATTTTACTTGATATAAAAGAAGCTAAAGAGTATTTTATAAATAAAAGATAATACTATAAATACTTATTAATAAGCATTTAGATAAAATGATACTTATGGTAGATAAAGTATTTGAAAAATCAATAATAAAACAGTTCGAATTTGATGAAGAAGTAGCTTCAGTATTTGATGATATGTTAAATAGGTCAGTTCCTTTTTATAAAGAGATGCAAAGATTATCGATAAATTTTGCATGTAATTTCTTAGAAGAAAACGACAAAGTTTATGATTTAGGTTGTTCCACAGCTTCAACTTTAATAGAGTTAAGTAAATACTGTAATCATAACTTAGAACTTATTGGTATTGACAACTCTACAGCTATGTTAAATCGAGCAGCTAAAAAAGCTAAAGCATTTGGTGTAGATATTGAGTTAATTAATTCAGACTTACATGATATTGATTATACTAATGCCAAACTAATTTTCTCAAATTATACATTACAATTTATTAGACCACTTCAAAGAGAAAAATTAGTTAAAAAAGTTTTTAATTCACTAAAAGATGAAGGAATATTTATTTTTAGTGAAAAAGTAATATCTTCAAATTCAAAATTAAACAAACAAAGTATAGATGAATATTATGAATTTAAAAAAACACAAGGTTACTCTGAATTTGAAATATCACAAAAAAGAGAAGCTTTAGAAAACGTTTTAATACCATACACAGAAGATGAAAATAAAAAAATGATATTAGATGCAGGATTCTCACATTGTGAAACAATTTTTAAATGGGTTAATTTTGCAACATTTATTGCAATAAAATAGAGAATTAAAGGATTTAATTATATGTTAGAAATAGGAAATAAAGCACCAAGTTTTTGTGCCTCAAATCAAGATGATGTAGAGATTTGTTCAAGAGATTTAGATGGAAAATGGATAGTATTATATTTTTATCCAAAAGATTTAACACCAGGTTGTACAACTCAAGCTTGTGACTTTACAACATCACACTTAGAATTTGATGATTTAGATGCTGTTATTTTGGGGGTTTCTCCTGATGACACTGCTAAACATAGAAAATTTATTGAAAAATATGATTTATCTATTACTCTATTAGCAGATGAAAATAAAAAAATCTGTGAAGATTATGGAGTATGGCAGCTTAAGAAATTTATGGGTAAAGAGTATATGGGAGTAGTAAGAAGTACTTTTATAATCTCACCTGATGGTAAAATTGCTGCAATTTGGGAAAAAGTAAGTGTAAGAAAAAAGAAAACTGTAAAAGGTGAAAAAATAGAAATTTTACATGTAGATGAAGTAAAAGAAAAACTTCAAGAATTACAATCAAATTAACAGGACAATAAAATGAATAAACTTTTACTAATTAGTATCTCAATATTATTATCAAGTACAATAGCAAATGCTAAAACAACTGTTTGTTTTAAAAAAGACTGGAAGTCTCCTTCTACAATTGAAACGGTATCATTAGATGGCGGAGCTTGTAAAGGTAAATATTCACTGACTCAAATGAAAAAAATGGGATGGAATATTTTAGATATAAAAATAGATTCAGAACAAAACAATCTAAGCTATCAATATCTTTTAACAAATGACAAAGTAACAAATGTACAAGAATCTAGAAATGTTCAAGTACAAGAAAATAAAAATTCTCAAAAACAGTTATCGTATAAAGCGATTGGTATAAAAGTAACTGATGTTAAGGATAATAAAACAACAATAAATGTTGGTAATCTTATTATTGGACAAAGTGGTGTTGTTATTCATATCTATGATAATGATAAAAGATTGATTGTTGCAAATGCTCAGGTTATAGAATCAAATGAATCAAGTTCTGTAATTAAGTTTTCAAATTTCAATGACTTAGTTCAAGATGCAATTCCTACATCAAATAGAACTGTTCAAAAAAATGATATTTTAGTTTTAAATTATTTATATACAGCATCATTGTTAATTGCTCCAGATTTAGATACTTTTCAAACTATTAGATCAAATTTTAAATATAATAACTTTTTACATTCAGATATTTTTGCTACAAAACTTAAACAAGACAATATGCCTTATTTAACAAAAAAATATATTCAAAAGTATGCAATTTCACAAAATTTAGGAACTATTTTTATAGTTGCAGATCAGAATATTTATGTATTAGATACAAAAACTTTAAAAGTATTAACAAGTTATAAAATATCTTATGATACTAAGAAAACAGAAATGCCATTTTATACAAGAGTTACTGATATAGAAACTTCTAATTTAGATATAGAACTATTTTCAGATAAAAAGAACTTACCATATGATGAATATTATAAAAAAATATTAGGATTAAAATAATGATTAAACAAGAACATTTAGACTTCATAACAAATATTGTTGGAGAAGAAAATATCAAAAGTGATAAAGCTCACTTAATTGCATATTGTTATGATGCTACAAAATCAAGATTTGAGCCTGATGCGGTTGTTTTTCCAAGAACAGAAGAAGAAATTTCAGAAATTTTAAAATACTGTAATGAACATGAAGTTGTTATAGTTCCAAGAGGTGCGGGGTCTGGATTTACAGGTGGAGCACTACCTGCTAATGGAGGAATTACACTATCCCTTGAAAGACATATGAATAAACTACTAGAAATAGATATGGAAAATATGGTAGGAGTTGTACAACCAGGATTAATTAATATGGACTTTCAAAAAGCTGTAGAAGCAGTTGGTCTATTTTATCCACCAGATCCAGCAAGTGAAAACTACTCAACACTTGGAGGAAATGTTTCAGAAAATGCAGGTGGAATGAGGGCAGCTAAATATGGTATTACAAAAGATTACGTAATGGCATTAAGAGCAGTATTACCAAATGGTGAAATAATTAAAGCAGGAAAAAGAACTATTAAGGATGTGGCAGGATATAATACAGCTGGAATTTTAATAGCGAGTGAAGGAACACTAGCCATAATCACTGAGATTACACTAAAACTAATTCCAAAACCTAGACATAAAAAAACTTATATGGGAATATTCTCTAACGTTGAAGATGCAATGAATGCTGTATTTAAATCACTAGCAAAAGGTGCAAATCCAGTTGCTATGGAATTTTTAGATGCACTTGTAATTAAAGCATTAAGAGATAAGTTAAATGTGGATCTACCAGAAGAAGCAGGTGCTATTTTAATTGGTGATGTTGATGGAAATTTAGAAGATGAAGTAACATTTCAATTAAATACACTAAAAGAATCATTTGAAGAAAATGGTTCAAGTGATTTTATAATTGCCCAAAATGAAGAAGAAGGAAATAAACTTTGGTTTGCAAGAAGAAATGCATCACCTGCTGTTACAATATACGGAACAAAAAAACTAAATGAAGATATTTCAGTTCCAAGATCTAAACTTCCTGAGGCTTTAGCTGCTATATATGCTATTGGAGATAAATACGGTTTCCAAGTTCCCTGTTTTGGTCATGCAGGAGATGGAAATATTCATGTTAATGTTATGGTTAAAGATAAAGAAAATGAAAAAGAAATGGCTGATGGACATAAAGCAATTGAAGAGATATTCCAGTTAGTAGTTGATATGGGTGGAACATTAAGTGGTGAACATGGTATTGGAACATCTAAAGCACCATTTATGTCTATTGCTTTTAATCAAGCAGAAATGGAATTATTTAGAAGTATCAAAAGAGCTTTTGATCCAAAGAATATTTTAAATCCAAATAAAATGGGATTATAATGAAATTATGAATGAAAATAATAGTGAAAAAAGCTTAGTAAAAAAGACTCTAAATCTTTTAGATTCTTTCTTTAATGATGACACTACATATTATGCTGCATCATTAAGCTTTTTTACTATATTTTCAATTCTTCCTATTATTGCACTACTTATTGCAATAGTTTCAAATTTTCAAGAATTTGATAACTATTTAGAAATATTTACATCTTATATCATTGATATTATTAATCCAACCCATTCAGAAGATATAATTAATTTTTTAAAAAATTATATTTCAAATTCAAATCAATTAGGAACGATAGGAACAATATATATGCTTTTTGTATTTATTATGTTTTTTAAAGATTATGAATATATAGTTAATAAAATACATAAAACAAAAAGAAAATCAATTCATATTTCTTTTATTTTTTATTCTATATTTTTAGTTTTAATACCTATTATGTTTTTAGCTCTAAATATTATAATATCTTTTTATAATAATACTATTTTTAATACATTTATATCATATATATTCTCTTGGTTAATTTTTTACTCATTATTTAAATTAAGCGTTAATCGAAGAATAAATAATAAAGCTGCTTTAGTATCCTCATTAATAACATTAATCAGTCTTTCAATTACTAAAAACTTATTTATTTACTACGTAATTTACAATAAAACTTATAATACAATTTATGGTTCACTTGCTACATTATTATTTACATTTTTTTGGATTTATATATCATGGATAATTTATCTATACGGTATAAAAATGTGTCATAAATTAAATTTAAAGGCAATGATAGAACAAAAAATAGATTAATTAATTAATAATAATGTACAATAAATTATGAAAAAATTATTATTACCACTAATCCTAATAAATAGTATCAATGTTTTTGCACAAGAAAAAACTTCTTATTTAGAAAGTTTTATTTCTAATACAAATGAATATAGAAAAGATATCCATCACTATATAATAGATATATCTAGTAACATAGATAACTATTGGAACGATGATATATTAAATCAGAAAGATATGAACAAATATTCAGATTCATATGGATTATTTGAATTATCAGCCTTTCAAAATCAACATGATAGTCTAAATTTTGATCAAAGAGTTAAAATCAAGTTAAAATTGCCAAAACTAAAAGATAGTTTTAGATTAGTTTTTGAAAGTGATGAAGTAGATGAAAATAAAGATTATATTGAAAGTCATAATTCAAATTCAAATGATGACTTTAATTTAGGTCTTACTTATGAAACTTTAAAGAGAAATATCGAGTTAAGAACAAAAGTAGGAATTAAATTAAGATCAAAATTAGATCCTTTTATTAAACTAAGTGCTAAAAGAACTTGGGAAGATATAAATGGTATAGATTTAACATTAGGTCAAAATATAAAACAATCTGTAATTAAGAAACTAGAATCAACTTCTTATGTAAGCTTAGATAAAAAGATAAACGATTATTATTCTTTACACCAATATACAGAATATTATTGGCATTCAGATGAAAGAAGAGATAGTCAAATAATACCTTCTGTACATTTAAAACAAAAAATTGATTCAAAAAATTATTTTACATATAGTTTTAGTTCAAATATTGATAATATAGATACTAATCTTAGATTGAAAAGACATAGTGCAAAAGTTAAATATCGGCACTTTTTAAAGAAATGGTTGTATCTTGATGCTATCCCTGAAAACTACTATAGTTATGATAATAATTTTAAACCAAGATATGCAATGAGGTTTAATATAGGAATGTATTTTAATAAAGGTTCATATAAATAGTCTAATTTTGAATTAGACTATAATAAAAAAGAGGCTAAAAAAAAAGCTTAGCATAAACAACTTCGGAGTTGAATAAGCTAAGCTTTTGTTAGAATACTCAAGAGC
>Ga0105358_10000229_pt1 | contig 25805 bp, 19 predicted proteins | sample GOMGulsemesocosm_5_FD_83509 | JGI IMG/M metagenome (GOLD analysis project Ga0105358, IMG submission 83509) | Methane-oxidizing microbial communities from mesocosms in the Gulf of Mexico - GOM15C Gulf of Mexico | ecosystem: Environmental > Aquatic > Marine > Cold seeps | place: Gulf of Mexico... | reverse complement strand
TTGATCAAGGTGGCTAAGATACTTGCCGACGTTGCTCGACGACCAGAAGATACTGTTTGCCGATATGGTGGTGAAGAGTTTGCGGTGATTTTAGCAAACACTTCTGTTCATGGCGCATCTGGGGTGGCAGAGAATATAAGAAGTCGTGTTGAAAGTGAAAGTATTCCTGCTGCAACTAATTCGTCATATGATTTTTTGTCGGTAAGTATCGGTGGTTATACCGTAGTACCTAATATAGATATATCGGCAAAAAAAATTATATTTGCAGCAGATAATGCGCTCTATTCCGCCAAAGTGAAAGGAAAAAACTGTGTAGTTTTTTCTGAAGAAAAAGTGTAAACCAGCTCTCAGCCTAAAAAGTTAGTTCAATTCAATGATGTTATTTCAGTAAATTTTTAAATGACTAAATAATAAAATTGTTCTAAAACCGAAAAGGTGTGTGCCATATCATATCTATTAATAACAATAGGTTATGAGATGTCTCTTTACAATGTAAATAAGTGAAGTTATTGAGATTGAATTCAATAACTTAGTTTTTACTAGAAGGACGCTGGAAATATATTAAGTTTTATTTATTCATGCCGATACCCTAGTTAGAGCACGCATAGATGCAATGCTTTTTGTTAATGATTAACAGTATAAAAAACACCACAACTCTATAGATATAGAACGTTTTTTATATATTTAAAAAAGGAATTAAAATGGAATTAATATATAATAAACTTTCGTTACTTTGTTTTTCTGTACTATTTTCAACGACTATCGCTTTAGCCGCTACAGACAATATAATAACCACCCCTGTAAATAATTTAGAACTTCACTCAGTTAAAGAGAAGCAGCTATCACCTCCTATTGATTTACCTTTTAAGCTGGCAGTGGGTCAAAAAAAACATTTAGCTATTAATAAAATACAAAAACATTCAAAATCCGGCACATCAAAATCTTTCAGCGTTTCAACAGCCTCGACGAGCTCTGCTCCGTTGAATTACTGGACGAATATTATCATTGCTGGCAGTCGCACGTTTTCTGGCATTAAAACGCTTGGTGGTGTGTATGACCCTTCAATTACTGGTGATGGTAATATTGTTACGATTAGAGATGGTGTGAATGGTGAATTAGTTAATATCAATTATTCAAATCCATCATCACCTACAGCAACTAATATTACCCCTAATGGCATGAGTGGTGCTAGTTATCCAATGGCAGTATCTGCTTATGTAGATACTGCCGGACAATACCGAAGCGGTATGTGGGGGCCATTAATTAAGCCTGGCATTGTTAAAGTAAACCCAAGTGGTAATGCTTGGAGTAATACATCACATTTATACGATACTTTTCCTGCGGCAGGCCATACCCATGACATTGACCGATATGGTGATAAATTAGCAATAATGCGTCGAGCTAATGATGGTGATGGTTGGAAGCACAATATAATGAGTGTCGATACCAGTACTGTTTATAACTCAGGCTCTTTTTCACGTAAATTATTAAGTAACGAGTACGGACAAGAGTTTGTTAATGCGAGTAGTAATAGCCAACACCCTAAAATTTCAGGCTCTGGGCAATTCATTGCTTATCAATCTAATTCACACAATATTGTGCAAAATGATACGAATTACAAAAGAGATATTTTTGTTGTAAATACCACCACACAAAAAAATGCTTTTACACGCAATGAGCGTATTAATTTAGCGAGTGATGGGACACAAGCCAATGGCAGTAGCTCATCACCCGATATTTCTGATGATGGTCGCTTAATTGTATACAGTACTACCGCAACTAACCTTGTTACCCAAGGCGTTGGCGGTATTATTTTGCATGACCGTTTACTCAACACCAATACACTTATTAGCGTTAATGCCAGCGGTATAGCGGCAACTAATTATGATAACCCATCAATGTCTTACGATGGACGCTTCATAGCTTTTGAATCTAGCGATAACAACTTAACCAGCGATGATGTTACAGGTAGTAATGCCTATGTTTATGATTCAACAACAGGTGAAGTTCGCTTGGCAAGTTATAGCTTTACTGATGGTTCATATAATTTAACCGTATCAAGAACAACAATATCTGCAAATGGTGATCATTTAGTTTTTCTTTCGGGTGAATATGTTTATCGTGTTGAAAGTCCCTTTGAAGTGCAAGGAGGGCTTACCGCTTCAGTTTTAACTGATGAAGATAAAGATATTTATGCTCAATTAACTCCGGCCTCACCTGCATTTAAATTTCCAATTAAACTAGTAAACAGTAGCAACGTTAATAAGGTTGTGAGTATTCAACATTATGTTCTTTTCCATGATGGTTCCTCTTGGGTCATTTACGGCGGTATACATAGTAATTTGTGTGGGCAAGCTGACCAAAAAGAGAATAGTGATATAGTTTCATGTGTTAATAATATCCCTACCTATAGTATTACTCCTAATGAGTCCTCACCTAACTATGTTAATTACTATGATATGCCTATATATAATGCACTACCAACAAATATAAATAGTTGGATGAGTTATTTTATTGTAATAGATGAAACTACTGGCTTAAGGAAAGACTTGCAAATGCAATTTTACAAATAAATTTAAAGTCACTAAGGGGGTTATAGCCCCTTTTTTAAGGATAAAAATAATGACTAATATAAATAATTATTCTCTCTCAAAGTACAACCAATCTATGCCAAAGTTACTTACAAGAGAGGAATTTGATAACTTATTGCCAGAAGACATTAATGATGAAAAATGGCAAATTTCTAGTATTACTAATAATGCAATCAATACAAAAAAAGATAGTACAGATCTGTATAGTTCTAGAGAGGTTCACGAGCAACGGACAGGTTTACTCAATAGTACCGCAATAAATAAAGTCTCCGTTTATATTGGTTTTCGCTCTGATACCGAAGCGGCAAATAAAATTATTAATAATAATATAACCCGTGGAATTAAAGACGTTTTTAGTGATTTTGGTGTGAAAGAGCAGTTAAATACTCAAATTAAAAAGTATCAAGCTGATGAACCATTAGCACAAATCAATAGCTTAATTCGCCAAGGAATAACTGAATTTCAAAAAAGCGACCCTGATACTAAAGAGTTAGATAAATTCTTATATCAACTTTCACTGGCAATTGACGATACAGCCACACAAAGTGAGCAGGAATTACTTAACAATCCTGATTTCGATCAATCTATCCACACTAATAAAGCAATAGGCATAGATGACAATGCTGAACGTTGGACAAAAGCTGGCGGCATAATAACATCGGCGACATTGCAAGTATGGCAAGCAAAAGATGTTAATAAAAAACAAATAATTCAAGAATTTAATATCACCAATAAAGAAGGAGATATTGTCAGTCTTCGGGCTAGTTTTCACCAAAGTCAGTCATTAAGTACCAATGAATATAAAGAGACGACAAAAGCATTAAATGTCACAATGACAAAAGGCTCGTTATCAGAGGAAGAACAACAAGAATTCAATCGATTTTTAGATGACTTTGCTAACGTCACTAATAATATTTTAGTTGGGGATTTAGCAAGTGCTAATCAAGCGTTTACAACATTAAAGGCTGAAGATTATGGCTTTCAGGCAATAGAGAAAACCCTGGATTGGTCAGAAGAGCAAATACAAGCAGATAAAATTCTGCTACACACCTTTAATAAACGTGTAGGACATTTAGTTTCTGATAGTCAAAATCGCACCCAATCAGACAGCAGTATTATTAATGATAGTTATATTAAAGGTGGCCAATTTCATAATAAGCGCCGTATCTCTACAGCTAATTTAGCTGACTTTGATATTAAATATGCTAACAACATTAGCCAAGCAAGCAGTGGCATATCAAAAAATCTTCGTTATGATAAGAGCCAAGACAGTTTGTATGGTTTGTCGCATGAATATGGTAAATCTAGGGATGGTTTGGTATTGAGTAACGAGCAAGGCGAATTATACCAGTACCAGTATAATGAACAAAATAGAACAACTTCTGGTTGGACAAAAGTGAATTCTGAGGGCGTTAATTATCTTGCTTTAAAAGAAAGTCCAACCTTTAACAATTTTAGACTAAACACACAAGACTCAGAGCAAATAACTCTTACCCACTTACCCACAAATACAGTTAAAGATTATGACACTTCGCTGCTACCTGAAGCCATAGATAAGCAATATAGCAATTCATATGACCAACAAGTCTTTGAAGATAAAAATGGTAATTTATATCAATATCAATTTAATGGAAATTATCAAAATTCGGGCTGGTTGCAAATAGAAAATAATCCTGAAAATCGACAATTATTGCAATCTCGACAAGATAAAGAAGGTTACATGCACAAATACTTAACTGTTAATGATCAAGAATCAAATAGCGTTCAATTTGCTAACTTAGTTAATTTTAGAGAAAGTAAACATACATCAGATATAAATATCAATATGCAAATATTGAACTAACATTTTATACAAAGAGATAGCTATGGAAAGATGTACTGACGAGATACTTTCAGAAGTTAGTGGGTCTGAATCCATAAAAAACACTCCTAAAGTTTTCCGTTATCAATATGGTATTGCATAAGGGATAATAGCTTCGAATATATCTGAAAAAATAATCATTTATATGCTGTGGCTAAGTATTTCTGACCACTAATTTATGGCCCCATTAACTCTAATGGGGCGATTGTGAGTTAAGGTATATATTTTAAAACAACCGTTATCTAATAATTGACAAAGTTAGTTCAATTGGATGAAATAGATTGTTCACCAATCTTCGTAAAATAGTATCTTTGTTTTGGGTTTCTTGGTGAGTCAGGCTTAGTCAGTGCTATTAATCCAGCTTCTAGCGCAGGTACGACATAGTTATTCATAAATGTCGGTCGATGCTTTAATGACAGTTTCTACTGGCAGGTAGGCAAATGTTAATTGCCATTGGCTAAGGTATAAAGTTAGCCATAATCGACGCATTCTGCCATTACCATCTGAGAATGGATGGATGAATTCAAATTCATAATGAAAAATACAGCTAGCAATTAATGGATGATGTTTATTACTTCCAGCCTCGTGGGTTAGCCATAAACTCCTGTGTCCATGCATTTATTTTCTGATCAAACTTTTCAACCATGGCAGGATAACGTTTAGCTACGTTATAGCCTTCTGCTTGATCCACTTCTAAATCGTATAGAAGAGGCCAGACACCTAACGTTGGAATACCTACATCACTGCCTTCAGGATAATAATCACGGGAATTAGCGGCTTGTCCTGATACCATAACATTTTTATCTAAGGGCACTGGCCATACATAATGACTGATGTCTTGAATGTACTTCCACTGCCCCTGACGTACAGCCTCTACTCCATATTCATGATAAAAATATAAAGGTCGATCATATTGATTTTCTTTTGCTATGCCTTTTAACAAAGGCATTAAATCTACACCATCTATGATTCTATCTGATGGATTATTCAAACCAGCCATTGCTAAAACCGTTGGTAATATATCAATATTCATTGCTGGCGTATCAATTACGCTTCCTTTCGAAATAGTTTTAGGCATCGATACTATGAATGGCACTCTAAATCCGCCTTCATAGCTCTGGCCTTTTCGGCCTCGCAAACCACCGGATGAACCTTCGTACCAAGGTCCGTTATCACTGGTGACTACGACTAGAGTATTTTCTAATTTACCTGTATCTTTCAAAGCTTGTAAAACTTCACCTACGCTCCAGTCAAATTCTGATACAGCGTCACCATATGGGCCGCCGCGAGATTTACCTTTGAATTTTTTTGAGGGAAAGAAAGGCTGATGTGGATCTTTGTGAGACATATAAATAAAATATGGCACGTCTTTCCATTCGTGAATTGCCTTAACCGTTTCTTGGGTAAACTCTTTGGTATGATTAGATTGATTAATACCAATATCCTTGATTAATTCTTGCTGATCTCTCCATAATGCAACTGGCCAATCGTCGTTAGACATGTTGTAACCATAAAAACGATCAAAACCATGATTGTGAGGATGAAACTCTGGAAAATGCGTAAAGTCTCCTAAATGCCACTTTCCTATGCCTAAAGTTCTATATCCATTAGCTTGTAGTGCTTCGGGAATGGTAATTTCAGATACTGGTAAACCCTTAATCGATGGTGCACCGCCTATCATGTCGGTTAAGCCTAGTTTAGAAAATCCTACAGATATACTCATCATTGTTTTTCTGATAAACGTATCGTCGGCAGCCGCTAAGACATTGGCAAAACCAGATCGCAAAGGATAACGACCCGTTAATAAACCAGCCCTTGAAGGTGAACAGATTGCCGCACTGGAGTAAAAATTGGTGAGTCGTGTACCTTCTGCTGCAAGCTGATCTATATTTGGCGTTTCAATGGCCATGGAGCCTTGTACCCCAATATCACCCCAACCTAAATCATCAGCAAGAATCACTATAATATTAGGTGGTTGTTTTGATCTCTCTGTTTTTAGCGTTGGTTTAATGACGTCGTTAACCTTGATCACATCTTTATCACTTGCCTCATAGACTCCATCAGGCAAGTTGTAAACGATTGGATCCATTGCTGAAGTAAATAACCAGGCAATAAAGCCCAACGCTACAAAACTTAAAATCATGCTTTTTTTCATGCGTTATCTCATTGTTAATTATTGCCTAAAAACATTTATCCTATCCCCTTTAAAACAGGTAAGAGTTGCAGTTCTTTAGACATTGAACTAGGGCTGTTTTTTGTCCAAAATGTGTTGGTCTCGAAACAGATCTCTATTTTGTAAAAAAAACGTAGATCCCTTGGTCTTAATGACAACCTACTTACTTCGTCTCCAATATGATGCTTGAAGTAGCATAAGTGAGTTTATCTCCTCCAGGTTCATACCAATGAGGATTAAGAGTAACGGTAGATATGCCAACGTTATAATATCTACCGTTTAATTTTGTTAATAAATTACGCTAATAGAGATGAAAACAAAGGGTTAAAAAGGTAAAGAAAGGGGACACTTTAGGAACTTTAAATAATAATACAGGGTAATTGCATTTAACTAGCCGAAAGTCAGCTGTAATGATCTGTGTATTGAAGTGTTTTATATTAATGAAAGGTGGCATTCATACTTTGAACTTGCTTTGGGCATGACTATTTTTCAGTGTGAATTTCCTAAATAGTCCCCATAGCTTACCTATATAACCCTTATACATTAATAAAAAAAAGGATAAAGTTATTATTGGTAAAGTAGCTTATCTTATTAAGCTAAAAATATGGTAGATACTTGATGAATAAAAAATTATTAATGGCAATTGCATTGCAATCTGTATTCTCTGGTCACACTTTGGCTAATCAAGAAAATGACACTCAAATAAATAAAAATCATCAACAAGCGAGCAATGTATATTTTGGCGATACCCACCTGCATACACGGTTGTCAGGGGATGCTCGTGGTTACGGTTTAACGTTAGGACCTGAACAAGCATATCGGGTTGCACTAGGAGAGGAAATGACCTCGACCACAGGTCAAAAAGTTAAATTAGGCCTACCATTAGATTTTCTTGTAGTGGCAGATCATACTGTAGGTATTGGTATAATGGATGAAATTATTAACGGTAACTCTGAGTTGATAATAAATCCTTTAGTCAATAAATGGCACCTTATGCTTAAAAAGGGAGGGAAGTCTGCTTTTATGGCAGTGAAGGAAATTACCAATGCTCAAGGTAGGGGGGAATTACCCGAATCTCTTAATAATAATTTAAAAATTACCGGAATAACGTGGAAAAACTATATTGATGCCGCTGAAAAATACAATGATCCAGGAAAGTTCACTGCATTATTAGGTTTTGAATGGACAGCAATGAGGAAAGGTAACAACTTGCATAGGGTTGTGATATTTCGTGATGGCAAAGATAAAGTTTCACAAACGTTGCCGATCAATAGCAATCAAACTAATCATGACCCGCAAAAATTATGGCTGGCTTTAGAAGCATATGAAAAACACACAGGTGGTCAAGTTCTCGCTATTCCTCATAATCCTAATTTAAGCAATGGCATGATGTTCTCAATGATAGATGCAAATGGAGAACCAATCACTCAATCCTATGCTAAAACACGTGCTCGTTGGGAGCCATTAGTTGAGATTTCACAAATTAAAGGCGATTCAGAAGCTCATCCCTTATTATCTCCCAATGATGAATTTGCTGATTATGAAACTTGGGATTATGGAAATTTAACCTTGAGCGAGAAAAAACAAAGCCACATGCTTGCAGGAGAATACGCACGTTCTGGATTGAAAAGAGGGCTAGAATTTCAAGATAAATTAGGGATTAACCCATACAAATTTGGCATGATTGCTAGTTCTGATAGCCATACAGCTATTCCGGTAACAGATGAGAAAAGCTTTATGGGTAAACAGGTATTAGTTGAGCCCTCATCTAAGCGTTGGAAAAAGCCGCTTGCTAAATCTACCGACAACAACATTGAAATTCCAGGTTGGAAGCAGGCATCATCTGGGCTAACCGCAGTATGGGCGACTGAAAATAACCGCGAGAAACTTTTTGATGCAATGAAGCGTAAAGAAGTTTATGGCACTACTGGCTCTCGTATTCAATTACGCTTTTTTGCAAGTTGGGATTTTAATCAACAAGATTCAGCTCAGCGTGATTACGTCAATATAGGTTATAAAAAAGGTGTCCCAATGGGAAGCGACCTAGTTGGTATAAAAAGCTCTCATAAACCGACTTTTATTTTTGCGGCTGCAAAAGATCCTAATGGTGCTAATTTAGATAGAATTCAAATTGTGAAAGGTTGGTTAGATGCTGGAGGTAATAGCCATGAAAAAGTTGTTAATGTAAGTTGGTCAGGTGATAGAAAGCTTGTCGATGGAAAACTATCTGATGTTGGTAATACAGTCGATATAGCAAATGCGAGTTGGAGCAATACAATAGGCGCTTCAGAGTTAAGAGGTTTTTGGCAAGATGATGAATTTTCACCAGAGCAACAAGCTTTTTATTACACTCGTGTATTGGAGATTCCCACACCTCGTTGGACTGCCTATGATGCTAAAAAGTACGGCGTGAAAATGTCAAAAGACGTGCAGATGATCACCAGAGAAAGAGCTTATTCTTCACCAATTTGGTACGAAGTTACTAAATAAAATAACGATATTTCATTGCCAGTATATTTATTCATAGCTTCAATGAAGCTGCTGGCGATTATTTTTAGCAAACAAAATAAATAATAGTTTGAGAATATAAAGCGAGTATCAATGGCAACATATTTAAACATTCACTATGAACCTCAAGTATGAAAAAATTTCTTCGTGAACCGCTACTACATTTTATAATTTTAGGCACATTGATTTTTGGAATTTATCGATTTGTGCCAAGTACCAATGCTAGTACAACGTTTATTGTTAGCGAGCAACGCATTCAAATTTTGTTTGAAATATTTCAAGCAACTTGGCACAGAGCCCCCACAAAAAAAGAACTAAACGCTTTAATAGACGATCATATATTAGAAGAGTTGTATTACCGAGAAGCATTACTTTTAGGGCTTGATCAGGACGACCCTGTTATTAGACGCCGTTTGCAACAAAAAATGGAGTTTATCAGTAATGACCTTAGCTCTATCATTGATGCAGCAGATGTTGAGCTCGAGTTGTTTTTAACAAAAAATATAGAACAATACCGTGGAGAATCAACTTATAGTTTTAAGCAAATATATATTGATCCAACGAAATACGACAATCCGCGCATGCTCGCTCATCAATGGTTAACTTCTATTGAAAAATCAGAGCCCAGAGGAGACACCACTATGCTGCCTGCCACTATGACGTTAAAAACTCAACGAGAGATTAACAGCCTTTTTGGTAGTGAATTTTCAGCCGTTATCGCAAATTCGAAACCTGAGTTATGGTCGGGTCCAATTACCTCTAGTTTTGGTCTTCATCTCATCTATGTTAGCCATATTCAACAGGCAGAAATGCCTTTATTAGATCAAGTGAGAGACAGAGTTAAACGCGATTGGGCTTATCAACAACAAGGCAATATACAATCAGCCATGGACACAAGATTAAGACAGAAATATAGTGTCACTGTAGCAAATTCTGACTATGTTGAAGATTAGGTTGTTCATTGCAGTAAAGAATATGTTTACAATTTTGCTATTGTTCTTTTGCTCTGGTGCCATTGCTGATGAGATGCGTCCAGCGTTATTACAGATAAACCAAATAGATCACATAGATCATACTCAATATCAAATATTGTTGAAGGTACCAGCACGCGGTGAAGTAAAATTACAGCTTAACTTGATTATTGATGGAAAACGGCCGCCAATGACAAGAGAGTCTTATTTTGTTGAAGGGAGTTATGTAGAACGCTGGTTTATAAAAAGAGCTGAGGGTATCCAGGGGCTACATATTGAAGTAAAGCAATCTAAGGTATTAACTGACGTTATTATTCGCTACGAAAACTTAGAAGGTAAAGTGGTCACCGGACGAATAAGTCCTAATCAACCAAGTTATACATTTTCGCAGGATATTAGCTATGAAAATGTCATTAAAACTTACACTTTTCTTGGTATTGAGCATATTCTCATCGGGCTTGACCATTTGCTTTTTGTAGCCTGCTTAGTGTTAATTGCTAAACTAACGAGAAAGTTATTTTGGGCCATTACAGGCTTTACTATTGCACACTCTATTACTTTAACGCTTTCGTCTTTAGGTGTAATTTCTTTACCGATAGCACCGCTTGAAGCGACGATAGCATTGTCTATTGTTTTTCTTGCATTTGAGATTGCAAAATGTAATCAGACTAGCTTAACCTATCGCTATCCCTTAGTCGTTTCATCAAGTTTTGGTTTATTACATGGCTTTGGTTTTGCAGCCGTGCTTGCTGAAATTGGCTTGCCATCACAAGACTTTGTTTCGGCATTACTTTTTTTTAATGTTGGCGTTGAAATTGGCCAATTACTATTCATTAGTGCTATCGCTTTACTTATGGGGATATTACAGAAAATAAAGCACATTAATCTCCCTCGGCTTGAGTATTTTGTCAGCTATGTCGTAGGCAGTGTTGCTGTATTTTGGTGTATCGAACGGTTGGCGGTATTTTAATTCCCAGATAGGTAATTTTTTCTATATTCATCAGGAGTGGCGCCTGTCCACTTTTTAAATGCTCGTCGAAAAGATCTTGCATCGCTATAGCCCGTTTTTTCAGCAATTTCATTCATCGTTAAGGATTTTTTTATTAAATACTCTAATGCCGATTTTTTTCTAATACTATCGATGATTTCTCGATAACTAGTACCCAGTAAAGCCAATTTATTACGTAATGTACGTGAGGTTATATTGAGTTTGTCAGCTATGAATTCTTCATCAGGAAAAAGCTCTCCTTGTTCATTTATTAATTGTCTAACACACATTTCCATGTCTTCTATAATAGGGTTTTTCTCTATAAAACTTATGCACATACGCTCAGCGGCCGCGATGCTCAGCGAGTTTGCTTGCAAGATAGGCACATTGAGTATTTCATCATTCAATACTACGATATTTTCATCGGCTGAAAAATATAAAGGGCAATTGAAAATTTGTTGATAAAGCTCAACATATTCTGGCTCGGGGTATTGAAAATGCATTTCTAAAAAATGAATGTTCTTGCCTGTAAGCATTTCAAAAGATTTATATAAGGTTAAAAATTCTTCCTCTATCGCACAAACAAGTATTTTACCTAGCTCAATAGGTGCTCTTGATTTCCAGTAAAGATGGCCATTTTCTTGGTGCCATTTAGCCTGTAACAAAGTACTAGAAACTCGTTGATATTTTACTGCCATATTCATGGCATCTTCTATTGTAGCGCAACAATTACAAGCATAACCTAAGACCCCCATAGCAGAGGGCGATTGCCTTGTTCCCAAAGCAAGGCCTATATGTGCAATTGGACTTATTCTTAATGCTCTTTCAATAATTTGCACAGTTGTTCTATATGAAAGCATAGTTTCAGACTCAAAAAGCATTTTTTCTGTCACATCAGTACCATGAAGTAACTCTTGAGTAGAAATATTATTATTATTAAGTTCAGTAGCAATTCGTGCTAGAAGCTGCACAGGAATTGGCCATAAAGAGGTTAGGTGAGTAGACATTTATTCTTCTTTTTTGATAGGGTATTCCTAAATAGTCCCCTTAGCTTACCGATACGACCCTTATATTTCAACAGTAAAGCATGTAAATTTAATATAACTGTCAGACTTAAATGAGTTATTCCTTTTGGGAAAGTGATGAAATGATGAAAAAAAGAATAGTGACATTTTTTATAGCTTTTATTGTTTTAGCTACTTGGTTCTTTTCTGGGACTATGCCAGATGTAAGTTATAGAATACTTCCCGGTTACTTTGCTGATCCTCATTTATATTGGCGAGAATTACCATTTGAGAAAAGTAATGAAATAGATGAAACATTGCTAAATGAGGATGTCAAAATCACTAATATTGCCCAAATTGATTCCTTAGCTGCCTTGGATATTGATAGTAAAACGCAGATTTTGTTTGGTGACACCCATGTACATACCACTAATTCTTCGGACGCTTTTATGTTCTCCTTGCCAATGATGCATGGCGCACAAGGGGCATTCCCACCTAGCTATGCCTGTGATTATGCACGCTTTATTTCACAACTAGATTTTTATTTTTTAACCGATCATTCTGAATCTTATACGCCAGAGCGTTGGCATGATGCAATTGAGTCAGTAAATAAGTGTAATCAACTTAGCCAAAATGAAAATCACCAAGATACTTATGCCTTTATGGGATATGAGTGGACTCAAGTAGGTACAGTAAAAGAAGAGCATTACGGCCATCATAATGTGTTATTTAAAGACACTATACCGGGTACCATACCTAGTCGCCCAATCGCTGCTAAAAGTAAAAAAATATCTGCAGTAAAACGAAAACCATCAAGTAAAATGTCTAAAATGCTGGGTATTATCGATCCACGCCACAAAGACTACTACGCTGCCTATAATAACCTTATTGATGATATGGTAAATACGCCAAAATGTGAAAGTGGTGTGCCATCGAATAAATTACCCGCTGATTGTTATGAAGAAGCAACAACAACAGAGCAACTCTATAAAAAATTAGATGAATGGGCTATTGATACCATAGTAGTGCCGCACGGCATGTCTTGGGGTTTTTATACACCTCCAGATGCTAGTTGGGAAAGCCATTTAAATGCTAAAGATGTTAATAATAGGTTATCACCTTTACTAGAAATATATTCAGGTCATGGTAACTCTGAACAATATAGAAACTACCAAGTAAGATCTAAAAATGCACAAGGGGAGTATTATTGTCCAGAGCCTACATCAGACTACTTGCCTAGTTGTTGGCAAGCGGGAGAAATTATTCGCCAGCGTTGTTTAGATGAAAATGAAACAACCGATGAATGTCAAAACCGTGCTGTTATCGCCAGACAAAATTTCGTTGATGTAGATGAAAATACCGGCTTCTTAACGGTACCTGCATATAAACCAGAAGAGTGGTTAGATGCAGGCCAAGCTCGAGATATGTTCAACCCTGCTTTCAATTACCGCCCTAAAAAATCAGCACAATATGGTTTAGCATTACGCAATTTTGATGATCCTGAGAATACCATCGGCTTCAATTGGGGATTTATAGGCTCTACTGATACTCATACCTCTCGTGTTGGTCATGGCTTTAAACAAGTAGGAAGAGTTTTTGCTACAGAAGCAAACGGGCCTAGAGCACACTTTTGGGAAAGCTTACTGCTACCTAAAGATGGCGAATTTTCAGCATCATCACGTACACAAAATCAATATGACGCCAATACTTTGAAATTACGCGCAAAACAAGTTGAGCGAGTAGGGTCCTTTTTATATTTAGGTGGTCTTGCTGCGGTTCATGTTGATGAGCGCAGTCGAGACGGAATATGGCAAAGTATGAAGAACAAGCAAGTTTATGGCACCAGCGGTCATAAAATTTTGATGTGGTTTGATATGTTAGATGAAAATAATAAGCTAACGGCCCCAATGGGAAGCTCAGTGCAAAGTAAAACCAATCCCAAGTTTAAAGTAACTGCGGTTGGCTCATCAATTCAAGCACCAGGTTGCCCTGAATATGTTAAAACAAATTTAGATCGCTATAAACTGGATAAAATGTCATTGGGCGAATGCTACAACCCAACAGAAAAACGTTACAACATTGACCGCATTGAAATTACTCGCATTAAACCACAATCGTATAAAGGGGAATCGGTAGATGAGTTAATTGAAGATCGTTGGAAAGTGTTTCAATGTCCAACCAATTCGCCCAAATGTGAAATCACTTTTATGGATAACGAGTTTGAAACAACAAGCCGAGATACGCTTTATTATGCTCGTGTCATCGAACAAGCAATTCCAATGATCAATGCAGGTACAAGCCGAACAACATTTAATGAAAAAGGAGAGGCTGTATCAGTAGATCTTTGTTATGGCTCATATCAAACTGAGCAAAATGATGATTGTTTGACACCAGCAGGTCACCGAGCTTGGTCATCACCCATTTATGTAAACTACAAGTAGCCCACAGCTTAATGACTAATAGGTTAATGGCTAATAATTTAATGAAGAATAACTCAATATCAAGCTATGCATTACTGTTACTCTTTTTTTTAGGAATAGCCATTGCTGTGCTTGGTATTGAGTTTGATGGTTCATCAACTTTGAGTCAGTACAAAACGAGCACGGATCATAAAAACAAAATATTGGTTACAGTCAATGGTCAGTCGATAACGCAAGACAACTTTAATTTAGCTAAAAATAAAAACTTAACGCTATCAGATGAAAAACTATTGGCGCTGATTATTGATGAATATTTACTGCTGCAACGAGCCCAAGAACTAGGCTTATTACAGGCAGACCGAGTTATACGTAAAGCCATTGTACACACCATTATTGAGCAAGAAGTAAGTAAGGCACTTCACATGATAGATGATGAAGAAAGTTTACAATCGGCGTATAAATTATTTTATCAAGATAATTTGGCGATGTTTGCTACTGAGGATGAATTTCAGCTACAAATTGCTAAGTTTAGCGATGATGAGCAATGCGCTAAAGCAGAATCTTTTAAACAGCAATGGCATAACGCACAGTCTAAACTCGAATTATTAACAACGCCGCAATGGAAAAACCAGCTGATTAGCCAACCTTTATCTAATGGCTTATACAGTAAAACATTAGTTTATCGACAATTAGGCATTGAATTAGCGGAGCAAGTAATAGGTATGTCTAAGGGAGAATTATCAAGCCCAATTCGTTCAGGACAAAGTTGTATTTTAATTTATCTACAAAATAAAAAAATAGGAAAAACGCTGAGCTATGAAATAGTTAAAGATCGGGTTATTTCAGAATACAGGACAACTTTACGTAAAAAAACGCTAAGTACTTTATTATCTACTTTACGAGATAAAGCTGATATTCAAATAGCACAAGACATTAGTAAGCTGATCAGCTTATGACAAAACCATCCTATTTGTACTTAATTAGCGTATTTATTGCGGTACTAGCGGCCATTTACCAACACAATGTTGAAACATCACCAATACCCTTGGCGAGTGAGGATGTAATTTTCGTCAATGACAATGCAATAAAACGCGTTGATTATCTTACCGCTTTAACAATGATCGCTGATGAAAAGAAAAGACCCATGAAGGCTGTTGACTATCAACTTATTGTCGACAGGCTAATTGAAGAAGAATTATTATTTCAATATGGCTTGTCACAACAGCTGATATATCATCCTGAAATTAGCCAGTTAATTGTATCGAATTTGCTGGACACTATTTCAGTACAACACACTAGTAAACAGTACAGTGATAAAGAGTTGTATCAAATTTATTTAAATAAAATCATAGAAAACAATCCCATTGAACGACTAGAAAATGACTTAGAATTTGAGGGTTTAAAAGAATCGTTGTCAGATGCATTAAGAGAAATCGAGCGCAATAAAGCCATTCATCAATATATTAAATGGTTAAGACAACGTGCTGATATTTCTAATAATGACGCTACTACAAAAACTATTGCTATGGAAGATGGTGTAGAGCATGAATAAGTTAATTGTTGCATGGCTAATTTTGATGTTATCGAGTCTTATTAGTTTTGATACGCAGGCACATTCGAGGAGCCAATCTTTTTCTCAATGGCATATAAATGGTGAAAGTGTCATCGTTGATTTTAGTATTTTATCCCTAGAAGTGACTCGTTTAGCTGCTGATGCCAGTATTGACGTTCGCAAAGATTTAGGCCAAATATTAGTAGAACACCTTAATGACAAAATTCAAGCAAGTATTGATGGTATTAATTGCGAATTATCTACTCCACTATCAAAACAGCCAGCTAATAAGGGTTACACTCGATTAAAAGCCAAATTCAATTGCCAGCAGGGTAATGAATTTAGATTAACTATGCGTGGTTTTTATGATGTAGTGCCTGCACATTTACATTATGCACGGGTGATTCGAATTACCGGTGAAGCGAGTGAAATGGTGTTAAGTGATGCGCTTCGCTCACAAAGCGTCAACTTGAGCGATACACAAAAAGATTATTGGCAAGTGATTAAAAGTTATTCTGCTTTAGGAATGGAGCATATTCTTATTGGTAAAGACCACTTGGTTTTTTTGTTGGCACTTTTACTATTATGTAGTCGATTGTCTCATGCATTTATACTTATCACTGGGTTTACCATTGGCCACAGTATCACTTTATCTATAGCTGTATTTTCTTGGTTTCAACCTAACATGCTCATCATTGAAGCGCTTATTGGTTTTAGTATTGCCGTAGTAGCACTAGAGAAAATTCAAAAATTATTAGCTAAAAGCCTAGTGAATTATGTTGTTATTTTTTTTATATTTTTAATAATGACAAAATGGCTATTCAATATAGGTTTACCTGTATCTTCACTTATGGGAGCTGTGCTGATTGCAACTTCCTATTTAACGCTCACTCAAGTAGATAATAATCGTGCAATACAGTTCTTATTAACCACTGCCTTTGGCTTTATTCATGGTTTTGGTTTTGCTGATGTTTTGCGTGAAATTGGTTTACCTCCTTCAGAGCTAGGTATTGCATTGTTATCTTTCAACGTAGGGGTGGAGTTTGGACAACTACTTGCACTTACTTTTATGACCTTTTTTATTTTATTAGCCAAAAAGCTATTGAATGATAAAACTCGACAAATAGCTGTTTCAACGTTAGTCAGTGCTATTTTGGGTCTTGGCGTATTTTGGTTTTCAATACGTAGCTTCAGTTTTTAAAAATTCACTCTAAAGCAATAATCTGATGGGGAAATTGGCCTATAATAATTAAGTAAGTGCACATTTTTGTCTATCATGATCAATTTTGATTCCTAAGTTGTCCCCCTTTTTTACCTTTTTCACCCTTTGTTTTCATTGTCAATAGCGTAACTTATTAACAAGGAATAAATTTAGTTAAGTTGAAAAAATTCAATGAGGAAAATAATTAAAGTGAGTGACTCTAAAGCTAACATTCATCACAACAAACAGAATAAAAGACTAGTAAGTTTTTTAACTGCTGGGATGCTATTAGTTGTGTGTGCTCAATTCTTAACCCCACTAATGGCGAATACACTAGACTCAAAACAGTCACAATTATTTATCAATAATTGTGTGCAGTGTCATACCCAAGCAGATACTGGCGCGCCAGTTATTGGTGTTGAAAGTGACTGGGTTGGGGTAAAAGCGAAAAGTGAGGACGCAATACTAAAAAATGTCATCCAAGGCCTTCGCGGTATGCCACCATTGGGATATTGCAGCGCTTGTTCAAAAGAAGATTTCAGAGTACTTATCCGCCTTATGACTAATACGACAGAAAAGAGAACTAAATAATGCAACGTAGACAGTTTATACAAGGCTCTTTAGCCATAGGTGCATCTGCAGCACTAGTTAACGTTGCTGGTTGTAGTCAAAAAAATATCGATCCGTTAGCACAATTAAATTTGACTGCGGCAGACTTTGAAGCAGGTAAACCACTACCTTGGATAAATTGGGCAGGAAATCAGTCTTGTATCCCTAGTTGGCGAGTAGCACCAACATCAGAAGATGAGCTAGTAACTGCCTTACAAACAGCAAAGGGTGTTGTTCGTCCCGTTGGCGCAGGTCATTCGTTCAGTGGTGTCGTTCCAACCAATGACACACTAATTTCAACTGACTTATTAAGTGGCCTAGTTAGCCATGATGGCGATAAAATGCAAGCGACATTGCTAGCAGGCACTCGAATGCATGACATGGGGCCCTTACTTCACTCTGTGGGTCAAGCGGTGCCAAACATGCCTGATATGGATTATCCATCAATAGGCGGCGCTATTGCTAATTCTGTGCATGCTACCGGCACAAGTTTTGGCTCAATGTGCTCTTATGTTACAGGCCTTAAAATAGCAACAGTTTCAGGTGAGTTAATAGAATGCTCAGCGACAAAAAATCCACAAATATTTCAAGCTGCACGCACTTCAATTGGCGCTTTAGGAGTTGTTTCACAGGTCACTTTACAAAACCAAACACCTTATAATTTAACTGAAGTAAATAAAGTAGAAAAACTGACTGATGTTTTAGAAAACTTAGAAGCACGCTGTAATGCACATCGACACTTTGAGTTTTTTCCAATACCTTTTGCATCATTTTGCATAACCGTTGCTACAGATATAGCTAAGCCCGGTGATAAAAATGTAGGCGAAGATGACCCTCAAGCGGTAAATAGTTTACGTCAAGTTTTTGATGCCGTATCTTGGGTGCCGCTCATTGGTAAAGGCCTTTATGATAAAACACTTGCAACGGCCATTGCTGGTGATGCTGAAACAGTAAGAACAGGTGCTTCTTATCAAGTATTTCCGCATACGCGTGTTGTGCGCTTTAGAGAGATGGAATATACAGTGCCAGCAGAGCTTGGCCCTGCATGTTTAAGAGAAATTTTGAAAACCATTGAAGATCAGAATCTGCCGCTTGCCTTTCCGATTGAATATCGTTATGTCAAAGCAGATGATATTTGGCTGTCTATGTTTGAAGGTCAAGATGGTTGTTCTATTTCTATTCATCAGTTTGGCGATTTAGACTATAAAGCACCATTTGCTGTAATCGAAGCTATTTTTTGGAAATACGGCGGGCGTCCACACTGGGGCAAAATACACACCCTTGATGCTAAACGTTTAGCACCACTTTACCCAAAACACTGGCAAGATTTTAAAGAGGTACGTAAAACATTAGATCCCCAAGGGAAATTAATGAATGTTCATCTAACGCAAATATTTGGAAGCTAATCATGGTAACTAGAAGAAATTTATTATTGGGTGGCGTTGGCCTTGCCGTTGCGGCAGCGATAGCAAAACCATCAGATACAGGCGGAAAGTACAATAGTTACTTTAGTCAACTAAATAATACCTTGCGTACCAGTAATATTGATTCACCAGTATTGGTTATTGATTTAGATAAGTTAGACCGAAATATTGATCGCGTGGTTAACTCTATAAATAAAGAAACGGATAAAGGTTCAAATAAAACTTATCGTATTGTTACTAAATCTATTCCTAGCCCTGAGCTAGTAGATTATGTTGCTCGTCGAGCGAATACTAATGCATTGATGGTTTTTCACCGTCCATTTTTACAAGCTATGGTAGTACTAAGACCGGAATCTGATATTTTATTAGGAAAACCATTACCCGTGGCAGCCGCCGCTACTTTTTACAATGAGCATAAGGGAGAATTTTCCCCTGAAAAGCAATTGCAATGGTTAATAGACACGCCACAAAGACTAAAACAGTACTTAGCGTTAGCACAAAGCAAACAGTTAAAACTGAGAGTAAATTTAGAGATAGATGTTGGTTTACACCGAGGCGGCTTTGAGTCAGGCAATATACTTAAGCAAGCGCTAACAATGATTAAAACTAATCCTGAATATTTAGAATTTTCTGGTTTTATGGGGTATGACGCTCATTTAATGGGTATTCCACAGTTCTTAGTGGCGCGAGAGATCCCCAAGGTCAATACGCGGTATCAAAATTGCGTCGCACAGCTCAAAAAAGATTTTCCATCACTATATCACGACCAGCTTTGTTTTAACGGTGCGGGCAGTCCTACCTTTAGGCATTATGAAAGTGATTCGTTAGTGAATGATTTATCAGCGGGTTCATGTTTAATGAAACCAACGCATTATGATCTTGCAATACTCGAAGATTTTGAAGCCTCTGCCTTTATTGCTTCTCCTGTATTAAAGCGTTTGCAAGGGGGAAAGTTACCTGTATTAGAATGGACAGGACCAATAATTCGTAATTGGGATGTAAATCAGCAACAAATGTACTTTTGTTATAGCGGTAATTGGCTTGCGATAAATGAATCACCATCAGGTCTAACGCCACATTTTGCTTACGTAAGTTCTAATCAACAAGGCTATTCAGCTTCAAATTCTGTTGACATTGATGTTGATGATTTTATTTTTTTAAGGCCAACACAGTCTGAAGCTGTTCTGCTTCAATTTGGTGATTTAGTGATGATGCGAAACAACAGAATAATGTCACGTTGGTCAGTAATGCCAGCGAGTGAAATAGCCTAATTAATACCTAGAAGGAAATATATATGAAAAAAACGATCAAGCTGTTCAGTGCCTTTGTTCTGTTAATGAACATGCATTTAGCTAATGCTGAGTCAAAACCAAATATTGTCCTGATCTTACTTGATAATACTGGTTGGGGAGATTTTGGCCCTTATGGAGGTGGTGAACTTCGTGGTGCGCCATCGCCATCAATAGATCAATTGGCGCAGGAAGGTTTAACTCTCACTAATTTTAATACTGAACCACAATGCACACCAAGCCGCTCAGCTTTAATGACGGGTCGTTTTGCTATTCGAAGTGGTACGCAATCTGTTCCTGTTGGTGTGCCATATTACGGCTTAATTCCTTGGGAAGAAACCGTAGCTGAACGTTTGAAAACAGCGGGTTACTCCACCGCAATATTTGGTAAATGGCATTTAGGTAAAACCAAAGGTCGTTTTCCTACCGATCAAGGTTTTGATCAATGGTATGGCATTCCGGATAGCTCAGGCGATGCGGTGCGTCATTCTGACTGGATAGACAAATACTCCAATAGTGCTGATTTAAAAAGCTCTTTACCTAAAAGTGAATATCCATGGATTTTGCAAAGCAAAGCGGGCGAAATACCAAAGCGAATTAAGCCTTTAGATTTAGAAGCAAAAAGGCGTATCGATGGTGATTTAACCAATATGGCGGTCAATTATATTCAGCAAAAATCAAAAGAGAAACAGCCTTTTTTTGCCTATGTGCCACTTACGGCTATGCATTTTCCAACACAGCCGCATCCTGACTTTGCTGGAAAGTCTGGCCATGGTATTTATACCGATACCTTAATGCAGGTTGATCACTATGTTGGCAAGCTTGCAAAAGCAGTGAAAGATGCCGGCATAGAAGATAATACCCTGTTTATATTTACCGCCGATAATGGACCAGAACACCCAAATAATGGCAATGGCCAATATACCGGTTGGACAGGCCCGTGGTCTGGCACCTACTTTACAGCCTTAGAAGGAGGTTTACGTGTGCCATTTATTGTTAAATGGCCGGGTAAAATTGCTAAAAATACTCGTAGTAACGATATTGTTCACCTTGTTGATTTATTTCCAACGTTATTAGATATTGCAGGCGCTGAGCTACCAAAAGATCGCTTGATAGATGGAAAATCAATGACGGATTTTTTATCTGGTAAAGCTAAAAAATCACCACGTGAAGGTTTTCCTATTTTCGTTGGCTCCGAACTTTATGCGGTGAAATGGCATGATTGGAAAGCACACTTCATATGGCAAGACACTAAATACAGCCCTAAATTAGAATATTCGACAGTGGCTAAAGTCGTTAATTTAATTCAAGACCCACGAGAAGAAAGACAAGCGATAGAGCCTTTTAATGCTTGGTTACAGTATCCGGGAATTGACATGGTGGTTAACTTCAAAAAAAGTCAGTATTTACAGGCTAATGTTCCCATGGGAGCACCTAACAATTTTGTTCCCAAACCATTAAAGGTTATAAAAAATCAGTAGTGATGTGTATAAAGTCAATAAAGACATTAAGTTAATATAAATAGTAATAATAAAAACCAACAATAAATTATTCAGCTTCAAATTTTCATTATTGAAAATTTGTGCTGAATTACAATCAAAATTTGGGGAATACCATGTTAAATATCAAAATAAACCATAATTTAAGTAAACTAGCGTTAGCATTAAGCGTAGCGCTAACGCTACCTACTCATGCACAAGAAGCAACTGAAAAATCGACCGATGTTGAAGATAATCAACTAGAAGTTATCATGGTAACAGCACAAAAACGTGTGCAAAATGTGAAAGAAGTACCTATTTCAATGACAGCCATTGGGCAAGAAAAATTAGCTGAAGCAAATATTAATAATTCAGAAGAATTATCATCTTACATCGCTAATTTTTCCGTGAGTGAATCAGGTCAAGGATTTAACGTTATTATGCGTGGGTTGGGTTCAGGTCCAAACCAAGGATTTGAACAAACCGTCGGAACCTTTGTTGATGGTGTATATCGTGGTAGAGGCCATTTAATGCGTAGTGCTTTTCTAGATTTAGAGCGCGTAGAAGTTTTGCGTGGGCCTCAAAGCGCCTTGTTTGGAAAAAATACTACTGCGGGTGCATTGAACTTAACTAATGCTAAACCAACAGAAGACTTTGAAGCGTATATTAATACCACTTATGACTTTAGCTTTAATACCGCTACCGTTGAAACAGCTATGTCAAATGCTATTAGTGATAATGTTCAAGCGAGAGTTGCATTAAAGTATGTAGATGGGGGGGCTTTCCTTGAAAATACGGTCACCAATAATGATGAGGTTGAACACCAAACGTTACTAGGAAGACTCTCGCTTGCTTGGCAGCCTACAGATGATGTTAATGTTCTTTTTACAGCACAGCATGATAAAGATGAATTAACTGGTTTTAGTACTAGCCAAGTTTTTGTTGAACCCGCTATAGCTTCAAGTGGAGCGCCAGTATTAAGTGTCATCAAAGATTATGTCATTGATGACAAAACCCACAAAACCAACCCAGCTTTAGGTGAAGTAGAACAAGGTAGCTTTGATGCCGACCACCTAACTCTTAATATTGAATATGATATGGGCCATAGCACCTTAACTTCAATTACTGGCTGGCAAAGTTATCAATTAAATGGCACAAATGATGGTGATGTTAGTCCTATTCCTTTAATTTATCGTCCGCTAAATGATGAAAAGTTTGACCAATTAAGTCAAGAGTTACGGATTACTTCCGCTTTTGATGGTGATTTTAATTATATCGCTGGGGTTTACTATCAAACAACCAGTTTAGAATTTGATGAAGAGCAATTAGTTTACCCATTAGCTATTATTGGTGAGCGTGATTTTAATGTTGATTCAGATACAGCAGCAGTTTTTGGACAATTTGATTATAGTTTTTCAGATCGGTGGCAGGCAACTTTAGGGCTACGTTATTCGAGTGAAGAAAAAGACGGTTACCGTAAATTACTGGCTGTAGATCCTTCAACAAGAACACCTATTGCACAAATGCCTGTGGTTAAAGCTCCTGCTATAGCCAAGAATTTCCCTAATGGTTTACCAGGGCCAATATATTCTGCGGTTGTTTTAGCAGCTCAAAATATTTATGACCATGAAATATCAGGTAGTAAAACTGAAAATAGCTTTACACCATCGATCAATATTAAATACAAAATGAATGATGCCATGATTTATGGCTCTATCGCTACAGGCACTAAAGCGGGTGGTTTTGATGCTAGATCAAATAACCCAGATGACTTTAACTTTGAAGATGAGAAAGTTATCTCTTATGAACTTGGTACAAAATTTACTCTGGACGATGGCTTAGCCGACATAAATATAGCCTTGTTTAATATGGTATTTGAAGATTTACAAACGTCAATTTATGATGGCAGCACTGGCTTTTTTGTTAAAAATGGTGGTAAAGCAACATCAATGGGACTAGAACTCGATGGTCGTTGGGCATTTGCTGACAACTGGTTAATAAGTGGCAGTTTAGGTTTACTTGATTTTGAATGGGATGAATTTACTGGTGCTAAATGCTTCAGCTCCGTTACGTTAATACCCGATAATATAGAAGAAGGAGGTGAATCCTGTGATAACTCAGGGAAAACAAATGCTTTTTCTCCAAAAGTATCAGGCAGTGTTAATCTAGAATATTACACAGAATTAAGTGACTCTATTGAGCTTAAAACAAGTGTAGATATCATTCATAAATCAGAATATTACACCAATGCTGATTTAAATCCATTTACTCAACAAGATGCATTCACCAAGCTTAATGCTCGAATTTCACTTCTAAGTACTACTGGTTCGTGGCAAGTAGCCTTGCTAGCCAAAAATATTACCGATGAAACTACCGTGAATTACTCGAGTGATATGGCGCTAATTGGTGCTGGATTTTATAACGTTAAAGTTGATCCAGGACGTAGTGTGTCCTTACAGTTAAGTTATAACTTTGAGTAAAAATAGTTCAGCTAACACTGAGATGACAAGTTAGCTATTTACTCACCTAGTAATTATAGCTTTCGACTAAAAACGATTTGAAGTAAAGAAAAGGTGGGTAGATTGATAGAATATATATTCTATCAATCTACTGCCCTATTTTTTAGTTTCTAAAGCTAGGTAAGATGATTGAAAAATATTATTTACCAGCTTGATAAAGATGTCAGTGATATAAAATAATATTAAATAGAGCAAAATGTTTATTGGTAAAGTGTTGCAAGCTTAGTTAGATTGAGTGCTACATTCTCTTTTATTTGAAAAATTAAGTTTTTATAAGAAAATCAACGGATTACAATTAGATAGGAAGCTAACCTTCGGGTTGGCTTTTTCCTTTTAAGTAACCATATGATTGGTAATAAATTCAATTGTTTTTGATTGAAATTACCTCTAACAGCCGTTTTTCTATTCAATATCCGACATAACCATTATTATTTTTTATTTTCAGAGTATCTCTGAGTTCCAAATGTCTTAGATAAGCTGACAATGCAACCCTGTTACATTCTGCCCAATTTCAGTAATGGCATTGTCTAACTTTTTCAGGCAGCGTACCAATATCACAACTCGTGCACCTTGACTAACAACCTTTCATTAAGCAACGCGATCAATCCAATTGAGGCTTAACTAGTCTCAAATCGAAATACTCAAATATGCTTAATACACATCATTGAAATAAACATTACTCCAATTTTTTCTTGCTAATTCAATTACTATCAAATACTATTGCGAACGATAATGATTATCGTTTAGATTTGTTGTGTGGAATTAAAATGTATATAAAAATTAAGCTATCGTTTTTAATGCTGGTCTTGCCTATGTTAACCGTAGCGCAGCCTTCGTCTGATTTTGAACAGCATGAACGCATCGTAGTAACAGGTACGCGAACAGTAAAATTACTCAGCAATTCTCCGGTGCTTGTTGAAGTTGTTGACGGTGAAATCATTGCTAAAATCAGCCAAGGAACACTTGCGCAAGCCCTTAACTATATACCCGGTGTTGTGGTTAAACGTAGTGTTAAAGATGGGTATAACATTCAAATGCAAGGATTTGATGGTGACCATGTTCTCGTACTAATTGATGGTCAAGCCATTATGAGTCCCACGGGCTCTTCTGCGGATTTAGACCAAATTCCAGCGAGCAATATTGCACAAATTGAAGTAATTCGTGGTGCAGCATCGGTTATGTATGGCAGCTCAGCCATGGGCGGAGTTATAAATATC